>Ga0207145_1004_pt1 | contig 58565 bp, 50 predicted proteins | sample Alteio_BWMinHeat_35_FD_153578 | JGI IMG/M metagenome (GOLD analysis project Ga0207145, IMG submission 153578) | Enriched cells from forest soil in Barre Woods Harvard Forest LTER site, Petersham, Massachusetts, United States -... | ecosystem: Environmental > Terrestrial > Soil > Temperate forest >...
TTGACCACCTCTATATCTTGGGAGGCACAAGAACGCATTTCCTCTAAAGATAGCTTTTTAAGCTCATCTGCTTTAGCATAGTACCGTTCTAAAAAGAGCGTTTGCGCATTATTGGTCGGCTGCCACGTCTCTTTGAATCCTAAAAACTTTTCCTGTGCGACCGTAAGTGCTGCAAGGATAGGCAGTAGTACTGTAGTACTCGTCATGATAGTTCCCCGAGTTATTGGTGTTACCTATATGTCTTGTATTTAAAGTGTATATGACCCCAACATAACCGCAAAAGCTCCCTGAAAGTTGGAACCACCATTTTTGCTTGAGGTTATATCTTTTATACGGCATAATGCCGTTGTAATAGCTTAGAGGATCAACCTTACGGACCTGACGCTATTAAGAATTGGAATAGTCTTGATGGGAATGAGTAATGCAAAATGATATTGCACAAACTGCACGGTCTAAAAAAGACAATACAGAAATAGTATTCTGGGCATTGGCCCCCCTGCTTTGGGGCGCCTGTGTATGGTTCTTCTCGTTTGGGCCGGGGAAGAATATCCTTCGACAGGCTCCTCTCTATGCTTATGCTATTGCTATCATAGCAGGATACTTTTATAGGCCGTTAACGGTGCGTTCTTTAAAGACACATCTCTTTCTTTTTGATATTCCACTATCTATACCCAGCTGGATATATCTCATAGCAGGTACCCTTTGTATCCTCATTGCTTACTTCATTGCTTCACGATTTTTGGGGATAAACTTTTCACCCGTACTACATAGCTTGGTTTTTTGGCGTCTGCGCATCGGCCTGTGTAGAAGAGCTTGCTGCTCGATCTATCCTTGCTAAACATTCTCTGTCTTCGGTGGAATTTATTATCTTCAATTTCGTAAGCTCTCTCGCATTCACTCTGATGCATGCTGGATTTCAAAATCCACCACCGAATCTCTATGCGCTCTTAGTTAATGGACATTTTCAGTTCAGCTTCATGTTAGGCATAATTGTGTACAAATCACAAAGAATAGAGCTCACCCTTCTTCTTCATGCAGCTTCAAATTTGGTAAATTATACCTTGCCAACATTGATCCTGATGCAACCTTTGCCACTTCTCTCGGTTCTTTTTTGGTGTAGCACCTACCTCTTCCTGGGCGGAATTTCAAAAAAGAAAAATACTGTGCACGACAAGGTTTAGTATGTGCATCCATGTTCTCATAAAAACTTTGAGCATGATGAGAGATGTCTCTATAACTACTCTGAATCGTTACCCTCAGATCCACTTTCCTGGCCTTCTTTTTTTTCGAGGGTTGAGAGCTTTTCATCTCGTAGCATCCTAGCCTCTCTTTGACATTCTGGATCATGGTCAAGCCTTATGGCCTCGGCGATGAGCTCTTTTGCTTGGGCGATTTCTTTATCACGCAATGCCTGAGCACTCAGCATAAGAAGTGCTCTATGTCTATATTTTCCATCGTGTCCTCTCTGTCTCAGTTGCTCACAACAGGCCATGGCAAATTTGGTATTTCTTTTTAGACCGGAGCCACCTTTCTTTGCCATAAGTGCTAGACGAAACCATGCCTCATCGAGTTGCGCACTTACCGTACTTTCTTGAGCGACGCGTTGAAAGTAAGAATATGCACGCTGAAGGTTTATGGGGACACTTGGATCATTCCCATTATAGTACTGCATGGCAAGATTAAAACAGGAAGCAACGGTTAAGTTTGCAGGGTCTTGAGCATCGTCTTCCTTAGGCAGTAGATTGTATTGGAACTCTGCTTCAGCTTTTGCAATCATATGGTACTCTTGAGTCATCACCTTTTTATAATGCACTTTGGCTTGTGCAGTACCTTCCTTACTTTTCCTATCTCTGCACCTATGTCCAAGCTGGAGTTCCGCCAGCGCCTTAATCCAGAGATTATCGTCTTGTACAGCTGCCTTCTCCAGATATCCTTGAACTTTTGAAGCTGACTTCAAATGACGCTCGTTGAGTAATCCAAGCCTATAGTGCGCTTCAGCCTTGAGAAAGGCATCTTCAGAATCAGCTGCTTTTGTAAAGAGTTTGGCCACCTCTTTATACTGTGACTCACTAGAAGCTGTTGCTAACAGTATTCTACCTTGCAAGAGCGAATAGAGAGCATCTTTTTTAGCCATATCTTTACATATAAGCTTAAGTACCTCACACAGTTCTGCTTTGCTCCCTTCTGCATCATCATCTCGCAGTAAAAAGAAGATTTCAGGAACGGTACTACCAGCGAGTTTTTTTGTATCTAAGTCTAATATCCACTGCTGGGATTGCTTTACGCCAAGGCCATAATAGTAAATCTCACCATGGCGACAGAGGGCTGCAGCCTTAAAACTTGGATTGATATTGGACTGAATAGCTCTCTCAAAATGCTTAACAGCTGTCACTGGATCAAAAGCACCGCAATATCCTCGCACACTGAGTTCTCCAAGAAGGTATGCTGATAATGCATATTGAACTTTACTTGCTTTGATCAAGAGGCTTTCTTCAGCATCTTGATAATTTCGTTCTCTATGCAATGCAAGTCCAGATTCAATAGTTTGAAATAGTTCTGAGGCATCTTGAGGACTTATTGAAGAACTGCTTTTCTGAAGTGCAGAAGTGCTTTTACTGAGTGTACCAAACATGCTGGGAACCGAAGGATCTTTTGGTGTCTTTTCTGTAGCAGGCACTGCTAAACTACTTGATGCAGTCAACACATTTGTGGATATGGGCGGAGTGCTCGCAGTTCTCTTTGGAACATCGTTCTTAACTATAGGTTCTTTTGAGGTACTCGCAATCTCCGTGCTCAAGGAAGTTGTCTGAATAGTACTGCTAGTCGTGCTGTCATTGGTGCTTGAGGAGGATCCTTTCCAACCCGCCTTACGAGCAGCCACCTGCACAGCATGAAGTCTAGCCGCAACCACCGGAGAATTTCGCAGACGACTTTCTGTAGAAGAACTTGTTGACAGAGAACCCTTACTAGTGCTAACAGTAGAGCTTGCGCCACTACTAGCAGATAAAGGTCTTGGCGGGCTTTGCTGAGAAGAGTATCTTTTTGGCTTATCAAAAGAGTTACCTTTTGAAATACCCTCTACCCCTTTATCCGTTTTTGCACTGGCATCATGAGAAACCAGAGGATCATCATCGTCCGAAGTAGCCATTTTTTGGCCTGCTTGACTAACCTGTTTGAGAGAGCTTGGGCGACTAAGGCCTCTGGATTGAGTTGCTGGGCTATCTGAAGATGTTGCCGCAGCTTTACCATTCTGGGAAGACAGTCCTTCACCCACATGAGCAACGTGCCTGAGAGAGCTTTTGCGCGGTTGAATCTGGGGACTACCCGAAGATGTGGCTCCCACTCTACTGCTTGCTTCTTCACCAGATAGAGCTGCCCGCTTGAGAGAATTTCGGCGATCAAGACTCCTAGGTTGACCCAAAGGGCTGTCCGAGGCACGACTACTTGAAGTTGCCGTAGGAACGTGATCCACATCTTCTGATGCTTCATAGGAGACCTCATCAACAAAAGAGTTGTATTCACTACCAACGGCCTTGCGAAAACCGGGAAATAGGTTTAATAAGGGAGTAAGCAAATCCAAACTAAGGTCTTTGATAATATCTACGATATGAGGCTGATGTAAAAAAGCAGTATCCTTAAGACTCATTTTGCCAGATCGTAGCTGATTAATTAAAAGTTGCATACAGAGCCATACATCAAGAGACATTTCAGACGAAAGAAACTCCATGATCGATTCACTATTATAGGGCCAAACATGCAATCCCTTCTTGCTTATGCCGATAAAGAATACTCCATCAGGACTCATGTAGAAAGCAGTTACGTCACCTAACGAGCTATCTGGAATCACCGTAGAAAGACCATTTTTAACCTGAATCGCATTTTTCATGCGATTACCTGTTAAAAATTCATAGGTTTTCATAAACTCCTTACCCGATATATCACAAAAAATCATTGTTTTATCTTTAGTTACTTCTGCAAGCTGTCCGCGTGGAACAAAAATCTGGTCTTCCCTTCCTTCTCCCAAAGAACTCCCATCGCGACAATCCCAGTTGCATGCTTTGCTTTTAGATACAATGGTAATGAGATTTGAACCATTTACATAAAAATAACTTATCACCTCATCTAAGTTCTTTTCGATAGCAGTATCTGAATCAAGACGATAAAAAACGAGTTCTCCGCTTAGTCGGACTTCTACAATACTTCTGTCCTCATCCGCAAAAAGAACAACTGAGTCAGCCCTTTTTTTTGACTTCTCTTTCTTATCCGTTTTCTCAGAAGTTGGAGGCTTGAGCGTTTTATAGTGATAGGGAGCCGTCAAGTCAACCACAAATATTTTTTCATCAGCTGCAATCGCTAGCTTATTTTGCTTAGCTCCATACGCAACTGATGTAACCTTATTAATGCCCTCAAGCAGGTTTTTCAGGGGGAGAGGAGTACAATTTGTACTGCCTAACAAATCATAGAGCTCAATGGTCTTTTCGCTCCAGGCGATGATTTTATTGCCATTATAAAACTGGACGGTATGAACAGGATATTGAGTTTCAACCTGACGTTCCTCTATACATTTTTTAATATCCCATACGACAAAGGTAGCTCTGTTTTTCTTGGTACCACAGGTTACGGCATAATTACCACTTACATCTATACATTGGGGAGTTTTCTTACATTTTATAACCATTCTGAGCTGTGAACGAAGAAACTGTTGGTCTTCCTTTGATAGCTGGAATGATAATTCTTTAATGCCTTTGGGTAGGGATTCAAGAAATCGTGGATCTTGTAAGAAAGATGTCAGAATGAGATCTCTCTTTAAGAGATCAAAAAAGGTTTCCTTTAAAATAGATTCCAGTTTTCGCATCTCCATTGCTTTAACGCTTTTATTGAATTTTAATAGTCTATCGATTGTTTTTATTAGTTCTACGAGATCATCTTCTGCATCGTTATTGCTACCTGCAAGATCCATCATCTCAATTTTGACTTGGGCACCACCCTGACTCCTCATACATAGTCTGATGATTTTCTCCATCTCTTGAAATTTCAGTGGCAATTGAATTGCCGTTTCTTCCGTCCTGCCAGCATTGTTCTCAGAGTATGCTCTTTGAATAAATCCCGATTCTTGCAGCCACGTCGCATCTAACTCAAGCTTTTGCTTTTTAGAATCTGAGCTTAAACAGTGAATGGTCCCAACAGCTTCTAGTGGTGCTGATTTAACCGAAACCGAGGCTGCAAAAATTGTCATTGGAAAAATAAGACAAAAGGTAAGATAGTGCTTAAAACTCATCGCTTGCTCCATTGTTTATATGTATCGCTTCTAGCCAGGAATTCACCTTAGCAGGGAAAAAAAAAGTTAGCAAATCAGGAACAATCCCTAGAAAATTGTGCCTGCTTTTCGAGGCTTTGGAGCTCTTTTTACAGAGCAGGCTCAGACTTATTACTACCCACTAGGCTATGAAATGATTCTTGGGAGCCCTTAAGATGTTGGCTTAAGAAGTTGCCCTGCAAATAGATGTCATAGCAAAAGCGACATACAATTTCACGAGTCTCTATGTAGATTCATCTGAATTCAATAGCGCCAAACCCTTGATTTGTGATACCGAATTTAAGTAGTTTGAGGTAAGAAATTTGAACAACCTATTTTAGAGGAGTCTTATGATGAAAAATGCGCTATTACTTATGCTTACTCTCTCAGTCTACCAGGTGCATGCAGTAACCATCATTGATGCAGTGCTTGGCAGTATTACTGACCAAAAGGTTGATATTATAGTAAATGCAGCAAATCCACAGCTCGTTATGGGCGGTGGTGTCTGTGGTGCTATTTACAATGCTGCGGGTGCAGCGCAACTTCAAAAGGCATGTAATCAATATCCTCTTAAAAAAGGGATACGCTGTCCTGTGGGTGACGCTCGCATTACCGATAGCTTTAAGCTAACGAAAATAGGAATCATAAAAATAGTTCATGCGGTAGGACCAGATGCACGCGTCATCAAAGATCCCACACAACAGCGCATTCTTCTTGAATCTGCCTACACAAACAGTTTAAAGTTAGCAAGCGATGGCAACTTTGAAACTATAGCATTTCCTTTTATTAGTAGCGGTATCTACCATGTTGACCATCAGCTTGCAGCCGAGGCAGCAGTTACAGCTGCTCGCAACTTTGTCGCTCAGAATGAAACAAGTCTAACTGAGATTCGTTTTGTCCTCTTGGATCAAAAGGATTATAGCCTTTTTGAGAAGCTTCTCACTGCTGGACAAACAGTAGATGAGTTAGCGTAAGAGTTATAGTTAGTGTCAAAATCTTCTGTTGAGTAATTATAGATCATTAAGTTCCTCGTGATGGAAGTGCCGAAGTGGTTTAGTCTTTAACGCTGATTGCCTTTGGTACTTCTCTGACCACATCTTTTGCAGCTTTGTCATCACGTAGTCCCTTATAGCGACCTACGCGAAGCCTACCAGCTTTTGTCCAGTTAGCAAAACGAAATTCAGCAACAAGTTGAGGCTTTACCCAGTGGATACCTTGAGTTGCATCATCATAATCAGCAAATGGACACTTCTTAACTTCAAGAGAGAACAATTTCTTGCTGAGGATTGCGAGGGCGTCCTCTGTATAACCGGTACCTACTTTACCAGCGAACATGAGTTTATTTCCCTTATAGTAGCCTACTAAGAGTGCACCAAAGCCCTGCCTTGTGCCCCTAGGATCAGTATAGCCAGCAATGACAAGTTCCTGCTTCATAATGCATTTGAATTTAAGCCAATTAGAAGATCGTACGCCAACGTAGGTACTCGAGCTTTTTTTAGCGATGAGACCTTCCCACCCTTTTTTACATGCTTCTTTAAAAAAAGACAGGCCATCACCGGTTTTATGCTCGGTGTAGACAAGCAAAGTATTAAACTCTAAAAGTCGCTTGAGTATTTTTTTGCGAGCAATGAGTGGCAAAGTGCGCACATCATAGCCCTCCACATACATCACATCAAAAATGCAGAAGCTGATTTTTATCGTTTTCTCAAGGAACTTGATTTGCGACACATTAGTAAGGTTGATGCGCTTCTGTAAGAGCTGAAAATCTGAGAGACCTGCTTTTTTTGAGATGATCTCGCCATCTACAATAAAATTATCAGCTTCCTGTTCTTCAAAAGCCTTCACGAGTTCAGGATATGCAATATTTTTAATCTTGTTATTACGCGACTTGAGGGTAACTTTGCCATTTTTCTTAAATACGAGGCACCTTTCTCCATCGAACTTATGCTCAAATATCCAGTCATCGCTTGAAAAATATTTATCGGTTAGAGTAGCGAGCATAGGATCAACAAAAGAGGGCAGAGTCACTTTTCTTCTTTTCTGTAGTTCTTCCGACGAACAATCTGCAAAGACATTTTTTCGAGGCATAGGTGTATCTTTCTCTTACGTAAGTTCAAGGCATCTCACGTAAGCTATCAAAATGAGCACCAGAGCTGCAAGATTCTGGCCTTATTGATGTCACTGCTTTAATTGATGTCACTGCTTTAGAGGTAATATGGGACAAAGAAAACTTCCCAAGAGGTATTAAAAACACTCTCAGGAAGTTTAACTTTCGTACTTAGGATTATTGTGAAGCTTGTTGCATGCTATTCCTCATTGAAGCAGCCACTTCTTCAGCCTGGCTCGCTTTTTTTAGAATCAGTTCCTTAGCTTTTTCATCACTAAGTTGGTTTGCAATAATACGCATTTGCTCAGCTTTTAGCCTCAATTTATCACTTTTATGATTTATCCACATACCAATACTTTTGAAATCTTTCATAAGCTTTTGATCTGGTACCGGAAGGCTTTTAAGATCATCAGCCAAACGTTTCATACTATCTGCTACAGTATCCCAAGCCTTTCTAGCATTTTCATCTTTAAACTGTTGGGCAAAATCAGTCATTCCTGCTGAGCCATAGCTTAATCCTTGTGCCTTGAAGTCGATCCACGCCTTTACCATTTCTTTTGGCTGTTCGAAGGTCTTGCCTTTGAGGGCACCCAGTATTGTATGCATATCCTCAGGGCTGACGTTCATGACAGCATTGCTTTGAACAAATATAAAAGCACTTGCCAAAAGTGCTGCTTGTAGGTAGTTTTTCATAGGATGTCCTTTCAAGTTTATCAGTATTATTCTTAATAACCTTATCAATTCCCCATACCAATTGTCAACAATTAACAATAGAATCCTTTATAATGTTTCTCCCTGTCGACAAAAAGTCATCTTTTTCTCGTATTTTTGAGAAATGCTTCATTCTACTGAGTGGCTGAAAGAGCAAGATTTAGTGAATTAGTGATCTTGTTATGTCCTGTTTATTGGAATATTAAGTTCCAAGGAGCACTATGCAGACCATTGGGTCTTACTTCTTGTCACACTCAATTGATGTCAATTCATCCAAACGGCTTAAAAGCCGTGGTTTTATTGGCAATTGGTAAGCAGCTTCGCATCAACCAACTGACACTTATAGTTTCTGCGCAACTTACAAAGAAGAAGTACTACGTATCAGAAGTTTGCTTAGCTGCGTTAAGCAACGAACACTTCAGAATGAAGCCACCCTCACTCGGAGTACTCAATAGACTTTGCAGCACCGGTATTATATAGTGCTCCCAAATCCAATAAACCCTTGGGTAAATGAAAAAGGCGAGTGCTCATTTGAATAATGGATGTGATCAATGCCAAAAGATACGTAGAGTGTACTAAAGACAAACAGTCGATTCGACCATCGTATGAAAGGTTTGAAACGGTGGCCGAAATCGCATTCATTAGGAAAAACAGCGCCACCTTCAAGAGTTGTAAGCCATTTGAAGCGATCTTTATAAACGAACCAATAATCCCCACCAATACCTATCCCATCATACATCAGTCCAATCCTAAGTGCTCCCTTATCTTCCCAATATTTTCCAAATTGAAGATCTATACCTACTCGTCTCACATAACGCGACCACCCTTCGATAAACGTTCCGAATTTAAACAGATAGTTTGTATCAGGATAGCGTACATAGCCATTGAATGAAAATGAAGTATGAGCTAAATGCGCCGGCTTCGAATCAAAATCATGCCATACATAACCATCAAATCGTGATTCAATAGATACCGGGAAAGGACCTTCGTAGGGAGCAAAGAATACTTCGTAGGCTTTGATAGATGATAGAGAGCACACAAGAACAAGTGTGAGAATTTTACGTAACATGAGACTTCCTTTGCATTATTTTGTATTCCTTCTCATAAAAAAGAATATACGGCAAAGCTCCGAGTTCGTCAATGTTGAGAGCGCTTATCAAGACCTGCAGCACGGTGATATCAGCGACACTGCTTAGAGTAATTACAGGAATTGTAGCGGTGCAGAGCACTTTACAAAAGGATATGGGCAGCTTCAGTTAGTTGCCCGCCATTCCTGCTCATGAACTTAGGTTGTTGCTTTGCACGTAAGCTTGTGTGTGGGCCAATGGTTTCTTTGGCATTCTCTATCACAGTAATATACCGCTTTACAGCGCCCACAACGTAACGCTTTAAGCATCTTATAACAGAAAGCACATCTATAGTGTGCCTCCTCAAGGACTTTTACAATATGCTGATGTCCATATTTTTGAGCAAGTATTAGAGCAGTCTCACCAGCAACTGTTTTTTTTGTTATGTCGGCTCCCTGGGCAAGCAGCACTTTTACAACTTTTTCGTGACCTTGTGCGACAGCCATATGAAGTGCGGTTGCACCGCTATCTCCCATAATACCATCGACGGGAACACCTTTCTCGCATAAGAATTGTGCAACCCCAGCATGATTTTTAAGAGCAGCAAAGTGTAGATGGGGTCTGCCAATTTTCTCACCGGGAATTTTTAAGAGTCCACCATGTTCAAAAAGGTACCGAGCTACATCCTCACGTCCTTCTTGGCACGCTAAATAGAATGGGGTACATTGATTGTTATCTTGAGCATTAACATCTGCTTTCTTGTTTACCAGAAGCTTGACGACTCCTAAATTCCCGATGTAAGCAGCTACATGAAGAGGAGTCATGCCGTTTGAAGCCCGGGCCATCACCTGAGCATTGTTCTCTAGCAGAAAACTAACCACATCTTGATGCCCTTCGTTAGCGGCTATATACAGCGCTGTGCTGCCATCATTATGGTGAGCCTCTAAATGAGCGCCCTTTCCAAAAAGGTATCGCGCTACCTCGACATGACCTTCTTGGCATGCTAAATAGAATGGAGTTGATCGATTCTTGGTACGCGAGTTTACCTGAGCTTTTTTTCCGACAAGAAGCTTCACTACCTCAAGATGCCCTCTAGAAGATGCTATATGAAGAGGTGTGATATTATCCTGATCGATCGAGTCAACCTCAATATTCGGTTGATCTAATAGCAATGCTACAATTGAAGCTTGATTAGTGTAACAAGCTATATGTAAGGGTTTGTAACCCCTATCATCCGGTTCATTATGTCTTGCTCCCGCCGCCAGGAGTTCTTGCATGCAACCTATATTGCCGGCTTGACTGGCATAATGCATAGCCGTGCGGCCACTTGTATCTCGAACATTAATATCAGCTCGGTTTTCAAGAAGCAGTCGCACAAATGGCCTTCTATCTCCATTCGATAGGCAGACAACGTGAAGAAGTGTAACACCTTGTTCATTAATCGAGGCATTCACATCAAGTCCTCGATTAATACGTTCCTGCAATGCAAGGAGATTATTAACAATTGTCAAAACTTCTTTCATTAAAGGAGAAGCTAGTGTGATAGGTGCCGGGTGATACCCTTTAACCGTGAGTATGGATGCACAAAGAAAAAGAAGTGTACATAACTTTTTCATAACAGTTCCTTGAGATGACATAGTGTAAAAATTATTTTTTTCTTAAACCTGAGCTTGTGCGCTCAATGTAATACTCTTCTTGGAAAGCTACCTTGCTTGCAGTGCTGTAATATTTAGGGTATGGCCGACTTGGGCAGCGGTAAAAAATTTCTGTAGAAAGTCGATACCGTTAAAAACCCCACGAAAGTTATTTTTTGCCTGATTTCTCTCTATATAGTGGTCGATTACAGGGGGTAGGTCTACATCAATGCCGTAAGATTCTAGCATATCGCTTTTAACAAAATTGTCAATTGATCATTTTATTTTCGCTTCAAGGTTTATACTCTATAGCTGCCTTCTCCTGATTTGATCGCTGCTTTCCAATTTTAATATGCTCTTTCTTGCAAAAGAGGCTCTGTGGGCAACGCCACACCTTCTTGGGCTCTATAATGCCGAGCATAGTCAAAGTACGTAATATCCTAGAATTCAACCAAAAGAAAGTGGTGGTGGTACAGGGATACCTCAGTTTTGACCGATTTTATAGGCCCTTTTGTCGGGGATCAACAGTACCTGTACACTGGAATATGAAGGTCGCGAAGATTTCAAATGTGAAAGAAAATAAAATTATAATATGATAAAATTGACAGAAAAATCGATCTATGTTATAGTAAGAATAATAATAACAACTAACATAAGGATATAAACCATGAAATTACGTAACTTGATAGTGATTGCACTATCGTTTCTCACTGTATCTCTACAAGGAGCTGCACCTGCGATTCCCGTTGGAAGACAAAACCAGATGCAATCAGATGCAAATCAACAGGCTTTTCAACAACAGCCCTTCTTTACTTTAGCAGTATTGCAGGACACAACGGGTTATACAAATCTGGCAGATCATCTAAAAGCTGAGCAAGGGGCTATACGAGCTGCAGGATACGATACCTCTGAAGTGGACCCCAAAGACTGGCATTTGTCGGTGATAATTTTAGCGGTCCCATTTCCTAATGGAAAGATTTCAGCACAGTATGCTCAAAACGCTCTTGATGCGCTAGAAGCGATCATTAATAAACACCTTGCGCGACTTACCGGTGTACAGTTCAAATTTAAAGAGCTCTCATCCATCGGACCTAAGTTCTTGGCTGCCATGTACGAGCGCGTTGGAAGTAAGGCTTTTTATAGAGTATATGCAGACATTATCCGAGAATTTTTCGATCTCTATCCAAACAGCTGGAGCTTGTACGGCTATTCGATGGTACCCCATATAAGTGTAGCAATGACACCCAAAGGTTCCGCACCAGTAGCAGTTCCCATACAAATTCAGGGAGCTCCTCACAAGGCGATTCCTGACGTCGAGTTGCGCTTCACAGGTAGAGCATATCAGCGCAAGCTTAAAATAGCTGCGCGTTATAAAGATGCACAAAATAAGTGGGTTGAGCTAGAATCAAACCCTATTTAAAAAGAACTTTTACAAGAGGCCTCCGCAAGGGGGCCTTCTTTTTTGGATACTACTTGATTCCCGCTGTGAAAGGTATGAGAAGCTTCTTAATAAAGGGAGTTTTAGGATGCGCACGCAGCTCATCATAGCTTCCTGCCTGTTCAATCACACCCTGTACCATGACGGCAACGTGTGCACCAAAGAATTGAGCATCTTCATATTGGTGTGTTACGAGGATAATCGGAATCTCTAAATTAGAAAAAAGATTTTTTAAGTGAGTTGCCACCTCAAATTTCGTTGCCTGATCTATGCTTGAAAGCGGCTCGTCTAAAAGCATGAGCTTTGGCTTGACTGCAAGCGCTCGTGCCAAGGCAACCCGTTGTTGTTGGCCTCCAGAAAGTTCTGTTACTGATCTATTTTCATAGCCTGAAAGCTCCATAAACTCAAGCAAGCCGGCGACAGTCTTTTTTTGTTCTTCTTGAGATACTCCTCGCACTCGCAGACCATAGGCAATATTCCCTGCCACACTCAAGTGCGGAAATAGGCCGTAATTTTGAGGGAGGTAACTGATGCTCCGCTGCTCAATGGGAAGCTGCGTGATCGTCTTTCCAGCAAGTATGATGTCACCCTTCTTGGGTTTAATAATGCCCGTGATCGTTTTTAATAACGTGGTTTTTCCGCTCCCTGACACGCCTAACAACACAAGAGTCGTTCGAGCGGGAACTTCCAGCTGCAAGTTGGTAAGTACGTCATAATCGCCGTATCCTGCCGTTATGTTTCTTAGAAAAAGCCCTTCCATGTGGTTCTTTCCTTGGTAAAAGCTTTAAATGATAATAATGCCAGTAGAGAAGCAGTCGTTGCAAGAATCGTAGCCGCAAGTGCCGGAATAAGTGCTGATGAATTCACTGCAATGAAGGTAGGTATATCCTCGGTCTTAAAGGGTATAATTCCTGCAAAGATAAGACTTCCCCCTAGTTCACCCATCCCACGGGCCCAGCATAAGGCCGTTCCCGCAATAATATCTTTGAAGGCAATCGGTACAAAGATCGTCCAAAAAACCTGTGATTCAGATGCACCGAGGGTTTTTGCAGTAATATCAGCCCCGGTAGTTTGGGTCTCTCTAAATTTGCGTGCAGCAAAAGAGACGACAAAGGGAGTGCAGACAAACGTTTTTGCGAGCACAATAGCAAGGTATGTATAGGCGATATTAATCCCAAATGGTGAATCTGGACCAAGCATCATAAAGAGGATGATACCTTCAGCGACTGGCGGGAATGTCTGAGGTACGTCGATCATTAACGTCTCAAGAAGAGACTTGTACCTAATGTTTTTTACGGCAAATATATAGGCAAGAGGAACGCCAAAAAAAATTGAAAGCAGTGCAGTAATACAGGAGGATGAGACACTTATCCATAAGGCACTTAATATTCGGGGGTTTGCAAATACAGGGAGGATCTTATCAATTTTTTGTATTGCGATAATATATTGATAAAAAAAGATTATGAGAAACCATGCAAGAAGCAGAGATCCCAGTGCATACAGAATAATCATGCTTGTTCGATGTGCACCAGCTCTCATCGTCTCTCCCGACTTCTTTTTGTAGGTATGTTCGTCTATGTATCTTTACCATACTTACCAACGAAATTGCAATGGATCTGACTCGGAGCATAGGACTATCACCTGAAAGCTTAAGATCATCGTCCTTGGCTAGCTCAGGTGGTAGGCATAAGCCATAAACTATTGTCATTGCTTGTGTCTTTGGGATATCCTAGCAGAAGACACCATGCGGCAGAAAGAAGACAATGAAAGAAGATGTACTAGTACAAGATGGCATTACGATTCCTGGCAATGAGCTTGAAATAACGGCTAGTAGAGCCAGTGGTCCCGGTGGTCAAAATGTAAATAAGGTGAGTTCGCGGATCACTGTGCGCTGGAATATAAAGGACAGTCAAGCACTGACTGAAGAGCAAAAAAGGCTGGTTATGACTAACCTCAAAAGTGAGATCACTGAGCATGGTGATATCCTTATAAACCAAAGTGAATCTCGCAGTCAGTTTATCAACAAAGAGAAAGCACTCAAAGAGTTAGCAAAGCGTATCAAAGCAGCGTTAAAGAAACCGAAAAAACGCCTCAAATCAACCGTATCAAAAAGTGTAAAAGAATCGCGCATGCATGAAAAAAAAGAGCGGAGCAGCATTAAACGGCTCCGCAATAAGAAATTTGAAGAATGAAGTTTATGCTTGGGGATTTAAATAATCGTACATCCAGGCTGCTGCAGCTCCCCCAGCAAAATTAGCCACAAAATAGACCCACAAGTTTGACCACGCAGTAAGTCCCATGATGGGCAAACTCAGTGCAACTGCAGGATTGAGTGCTGCTCCTGAAACAGCTCCTACTGCAAGAATTCCTGCAAGGAGCGTAAATCCAATCGCTACTCCAAAGTAGGAGTTACCTCGGCTTGCTGGACTTGTTGCTACTTGAAGGACTACAAACACCAATGCAAATGTAAAGAGAAATTCGACCAAGAGCATATGGTGTGATAAAAATGGGCTTGGAAATTCAAGCTTTCTTTGCAGAAGCTCAAGAATGATTTCATTTTGGGCGATCAGAAAGCGTACAAGAACCGCCGCTATAACTGCGCCTATTGATTGAGCAAGCATATAGGGAACTACCGATAGAGTGCTCAGTTGTCCTCGCATCCATACGCCAAGAGTTACCGCTGGGTTATAGTGACCGCCTGATAGGGGTGCTCCCGCATAGACAAAAGCAGCTAGAATAACTGCAGCCGCAATACCAGTAGAGGCTCCAAACATTGTGCAGCAACCGATAGTGAATACAAGAAAAAAAGTTCCCAACGCTTCGGTAACATATTTTCGCATGTGTTGTTGATAGGCTTCTAACATAAGAGTCTCCTTTTTTAGAGGTTGTTAAGATGTGCATGCAAGAGTATCAAAGAGCTGGGTAAATGCAAGTTAGCTTGCACAAGTTGGTAGATTATTTTCAGATGGTTTAAAACAATTCGTGGGGCGCAAGGCAATGCTTGAGAATGAAAAAAAACTGGAGGAAAAACCATGAGTTTAATCAGTTTCAGCATTTATATGCCGGTGCTCTTTCGTGGCACAATAAGCTGGCCATTGGGTCTTATCTACCATCATTATCTTTAAATAGATCCGAAAGCTGAACATCTGCAGTTACAAGTTCTTCCGAATACATGGTTTTTTTCAATCCTTCAGCGGTTACAAATGCCATAAACAGATTTTTGTTTGTACCTGTTTGTTCTTTAAAAACACGCATTTGTCGTTGCAATTTCTGAGCATAGTTTTTATCAATTATAAAATGCTGGCGCGAGTACTTCACCTCACATAAGGTGATGCTATTGTCCGCTCGATCAAAAAGTAGATCAATTTGAGCACCATCTTCATTCAATCCAGATGGTGGGATAAAGCGCCACGTATATGCCATTGCTGTTCGTGGCAATTTCAACGCAATGCGGATTTGTCTAATGTGCTTCAGGCATATAGTCTCAAAAGCATATCCTGCCCAGGCATTTACTGCGGGCGTATTTTTTTGATGTTCCCAATATCCACCCTCGACTCCATCTTCCAAAATAACTTTTTGTAGAGGTTCAATCCATCGAAAGTAAAACAAGCTATATTCATCGCTCATTATATAAAAAAGACCCTTCCTCTTACGGCCAAAGGGCGTAAGCCGTTTGATAAAGCCTGCTTGTTCAAGGTCAAGAAGCCACTGTACCACCCTTCCCCCACTTGAAAATCGCTTGGCATTTTTCACCAGTTCTTCCTGTGCAATGCCATAATGATGTGCTGAAATAATACGCGCCAACTCAACATGAGCCCCACCAGAACCAAAAAGGGTCGCATAGAGATTAGAAAATTCTCTTAACAAAAAACTGTTTTTTTGAAACGCAAGATGCTCAATAGCTTGCGTAGCTGAAAAGCCTGATGTAACTTTTGATAAATAGAAAGGAATGCCCCCCAAAACCATATAGATATCTGCAACATCCCGATAGGTAAGTTTAACATTTATTGATTCAAGGTAACGCTTTGTCTGCCGAAGATTGTATGGTTCTAAATGCAGAGTTCGGGTAACCCTATTATACAGGCCTCCTCTATTATTTACGATATTTTTGAGTATCCAGCTTGATGATGAACCGCAAATAATGAGCTTTATGCGTGGATCTTGAGACCAATAATGATTCCAATAAAATTCTAAGGTTTGCAGTAACCTGGATCCACGCACTGCCATCCAAGGAAATTCATCAAAAAATAATACAATCTTTTTTTGCGGAGACAGTCGAATGCGTTCAGTTAGCATGCGAAACGCATCGCGCCAAGTTTTTTGAATCTCAATCCGTGAGTTAGGCCCATAAAAGACATCTCCTATAATCTCTGAAAGGTTCTGAGTTTGTTCAGCTAATGAAGCATCTTTAGTACCGGTCATAGTTAAAAAGACCGTATCTTCCCTATCGAGAAACAGGTTCCGTACAAGAAAAGTTTTCCCTACTCGCCTTCTCCCATAAAGTGCAACGAGTTCTGGAATCTGTGATTGGTAGACAGCATCCAATTCAGCTGTCTCATGTTCGCGTGCAATAACTTTTGGCATTTTGTATCCTCCTCAAGGGAACTCTAAAGATTTCGCCTACTCAAATACTAACAATAACGGCGAAATAATTCAAGAATTAGAAAGATTCCGCCGCATCAAAACAAGGAGATGGCGGCGGAATCTTTTAGCTGCGTTTAGCCCTCACAATCGAACAAAATAAAATTACGCCCTGATTAAAGAGAGATTTCGCCACATCAAAACCCAGAGATGGCGGCGGGAAAAGTCGCTTTTTTTAGAAAAATACCATATACCCGAACTGGCATTTTCTGACAGTTTGTACATTCCGCGGTTAATACAAGAATTTTCGAAATTTGAGCGAGGGTGGGGTGAGCTCGAGCATTAACATGATAATCGTTATTGTTTAAAAGCATGGTTTTCGAAGCACTCTCCATTCACAAGTCGACAATGATTTTCATATGACTCGACAGTGCTCCTGTGCATAGCAGAAAAATACTTGAGCTTAGCCTTGTATCTAGTACACTTAGAGCAAAAAAATTGTCGGAGCCTGGAGAAAGCATGAATTTAATCATCAAAATCTTACTGTGTATTAGTTGCTTCTCTCTCTCACAGGCGCAAGAAGCGCATGTAATTCGTGCTGCTATCGATATAGGATCTGGAGGGCCGAAACTTCGAGTTGCTGAAGTGGATTTGACCTTAAGCAAGGTCAAGGTATTACACATGGAGCAATACCCTGTCATATTCTACGAAAGTATAGCGCAGAGCAGAACGCTGAGCCCTGAAATCATGCTAAAAGGCCTCGTGGCAATCAAGAATGCTATTGATTTAGCAAAATCCCACAGAGCTGAAGGAATTGTCCTCATGGGAACATCGGTATTTCGTAATGCGATTAATGGTAATGAGTTTGCCTCCAAGATCCTGAAAGAAACCGGTTTGCCGGTACATATCTTAGATCAAGATCTTGAGGGTAAGTTAGCATTTCAATCAGTTTTAGCAAAAGCAGGGGTAGACGCTAATCATCTTATTATGTGGGACATTGGTGGTGGAAGCACACAACTTGTGGGAATGACTCAGGATGGGTTCTACATAATCGACGGAAGTAATGAGGGATCGGGACCATTTAGAGATCATATCATTTCATCCATCCAAAAGAAGGATCTAAAAGATTGTAAAAGTCCTAATCCAATATCTTCTACCCATGCTCATGAGGCGGTAGAACATGCTTCTAAGCTTTCCACCAAGGTTCACCCTATTCTTAAAAATAAATTGTACCAATCAGGCACTAGCCTCGTAGGTGTGGGCAGCGTGCTTGGAAAGGGTCTTTTTGCTCTTATGAACAAAAAGGATTCATTCACCACCAAGGAGCTTGAGTCAGTCGTTGACTCACTTATTGGTAAGAAGGATGATGAATTAGGTGGTGGGGATTATGCTTGTATTGAAGTTTCTAATGCCCTACTGGTTCTTGGATTTATGAAGGGATTGGGCATTAAGCAACTATCTGTTATAGACGTCAACAATGCTGAGGGAGCTATGATATATAAAGCTTTCTGGAAGTGATATGTAGGAAACAGGTAAAGCGAATTAAGCGTTGTACCACATCTTTCTGCTTCTTTGAGAGCAAATCAGACTCTCCCCCTGCTCTAACTTTTTTACGATAATCAAAACTGTTTCATATGCCTTAACTATCATTTTTTGAGAGTTTGGGCATATGATAGCTTCTTTTGCGAGCAACACAGTACTCTTGGAGAATTGAATGGGGGTTGTTCTTGGGCATACATTAGAGCGTCTATACAATCTTCATTCTCGCCAGATAACCTCACACAAAATCCTTGCACCCACTCGTACGCTTCGTATATGCTCATTAAGACAATTTCTATCGAATGAGAGGTTTTTCTATGGGATTAAACTCACCCTTAGATGAGGTATTGTGGTATTTGCCTCCTCATCATATAAAGCAGTTACGATCTGATGCATCTGCCGATGTTGTCATTATTGGTGGTGGGATGGCAGGACTAACTGCAGCACAAGCTTTTGCAAAAAAAGGCTGCTCTGTCATCGTACTTGAAAAAAACTTCTGTGGAGCGGGAGCAAGTGGTAAAAGCTCTGGGTTCATTACTCCAGATTCTGAATTCTCCTTAGGCTCATTTGTTGAACGATATGGCCCTGAGAAAGCACGCCTACTCTGGGAGTTTGTAATTTCTGGAGTTACCCATATCAAACATACTATTGAAAACTACGAGATAGCATGCAACTATGCGGTCCAGGATACGTTAGTTGTTGCTTCAACAAAGCAAGATTATGAAAAAATCCTCGTGCCTGAATATGCTGCCCGCATTCATTTAGGATATGACACGGTCCTCTATCCCGAACTTTCAGGAGTACTCAACTCGGAACATTATCATGGCGGAATTAGTTATGGCGATACCTTCGGGATCAATGGCTACCAGTATTTGCAAGCACTCAAAAAGACACTCACCGACCAGTCGGTAATGATCTATGAAGAAACGCCCGCTCTTGAGCTTAAGAAACAGCTGGTGATTACTCCGTATGGTCAGGTTAAAGCACAGTATGTCGTGTTGTGCATGGATCGTTTTACGCCTGATCTTGGAGCTTTGAGTACAGAAATCTACCATGTACAAACGTTTCTTATGGCCTCAGATCAGCTCACCGATCGAGAAAGAGCATTAATCTTTCCACTGAAACCCTATATGATCTGGGACACTGATCTTCTTTACCAGTACTATCGCATTACCAGAGATAATAGAATGTTACTGGGAGGCGCCACACTTACTCAGACGTATGCATCTAAAGCTCATCATGATAACACAGCAATGTACGCTAAACTTACCTCTTACTGGGCCTCAAAATTTCCACAGGTGAAGCCTCAATTTAGATATATGTGGCCAGGTCTTATTGGAGTAAGCAAAGATATTATGCCCCTTGCAGGACACGATACTCATGATGCATCTCGGTATTATGTTGCTGCTGCCGCGGGACTTCCTTGGGCAGCAGCACTAGGATCATACGCAGCAGATGTACTATTAGATGGTCGTTCAGAGTTAGATGAATATTTTAATCCATACCGACATTTCACCTTTGGGCCCGGTATACAGCGAATTTTAGGTACCAGACTTACCTTTGCTCTCTCACATGTAACGAGCTTGAAAAGCTTTTAGGCCCTCTAACTGAGCTCTAAGCTCCTATAAAGATTATCGAGCAGAAGTCGAGTGATATCTTGCAGAGTTATCAGTACCTATCGCTCACGCATCAAAATAATCAGCCTAAAAGAAAATTAGTCTTCAAGCTGATCGATGAGAACGCCTTTTTGGTAGCGTTTATCGGGCGCCTTAATACGTCGCTGTAATCTATTTTTCAAATAGGTAGGAAACGAGTTAAAAGTCCGCCCTTGAGCATGGTTAGCATGTATACGTCCAACTGAGCCAGAGTCTTCATTAAATGAAGCAACACTAAATGCTTTAAGTAACTCAGCTTGGTCGATATTTGCTTGCGCAATAAAAAGGTCCCAGAGAGTTGCGGTTGTACCGCTCGACCCGCCAAGTATCTTTGTTCCATCGTAACTAAATGCAACATCATATAATACTGCATCGATTGAAAAAGCTTGAATCTCGGTGCCCGTTCTTGCATTCCATAACGTTACCTTTTTATTGACCGATCCGGTAAGAATATAGCTACCATCAGGATTATAACAAGCTGATGTTACATCGGCTCGTCCTGTTACACGATTCCGATGAATAAGATTAATACTTTCTTCACCTGTTTCCCGATCCCAAAGCTTAACGATGCCGTCACCGCCTCCAGTAAGTAGTTGCTTACTATCTGGACTAAAACCTACCACCCAAACTTGTCTAAATTCATCATGGGTAATCTCGCGCACCAGTTTGCCGGTATTGGGATGTAATTCGAGAGCTCGACCATCGGCAGTACCTGCGAGTACACAAGTGCTATCAGGGCTATAGGCAATTGAGAGGATTCCGGGAACTCCGTCCACAACCGTTTGTTTGCCATAGAGACTGTAGACAATTTGTGGAACAGTTTTAGTATCACGATACAACCAAATGAGTTGACCGGTGTTTGCATTCCACATCTTAACGGTACCATCATGTGATCCTGTAAGAACCCGTTCACCATCGGGGCTGAAGGTAGCAAACACATGACCTTTTTCATGAGGAAACTCCAACTTTAAGGTACCGTCGAACGCATCCCAAAGCCTTGCTTTTGAATCCCTCGAACCTACAAGTATGCGGGTTTCATCCGGGCTCAATGAAACTGTTTCAACACCGCTACCGTTTTGAATTTCAGTTATGAGGGCCCCATCATCCGCAAACAAGGTTCTGATTGTGTTACCCGATCCAATGTAAATCAGCGAATTATCTTTATTAAATGAGACAGAGTTAACATACTCATTACCCTGTATTATTTGAAGAACTGCTGACGCTGCCATTAAATTCGTAAGTTTTTTTGAGAGAACTATATCATGAGCGGGAATGCTTTCTCGTATGGGTGTAGCACTTAGAACTTCTTTATAAAGACTTTCAGAAGCGCATAGGGAAAAAACTGAGCAGCTCAGAGTGAACATGAGGACCTTATGATAGAATATTTTCATAGATTCTTTCCTAATGACTCGTAATGGGGGGAACAACCGTTGATGTTGTTCAAAGCATAGCAATAATGGTATTTTTTTCAATTTTTTTAACTAGACATAACGATGCCCTTGTTTTCCCCTAGTCACGACACTCTCACATATAACGAGTTGGAAAAGTTTCTAGAACATCGCTTAAGGCCGCCAACTGAATGGGGCCCTCATTGCTATCAAGCTCTAGAGAAAACCTGTCATTAAAGCGTGATGTCTCATCACGAACAGGAAGATCTTCAACCTTTGGTGTACTTTCTTGCAAATCGTTTTTTGGAGCAGCTTTTTGGAGTATGTTTGCAAGCTCTAGAGCACCTCGTTCCTTAGCTAGAGTAAGAGCTGTTCTTCCATACGTATCTGCTTGGTCAACCTTTGCTCCGGCAGCTAGAAGCATTTCAACACCCTCTTTAGTGCCTTTTTCAACTGCTCTCATAAGGGGAGTTTTACCATGGGTATCTGTTTGATGTACGTCAGCTCCTCCCTGTATAAGAAGATCAAAGGCCTCTTTGTTACGCTTGAGTACAGCATGAGTAAGCGCTGAATATCCTAAGTTATCTTGTGCGCGTACGTCTGCACCAGCTTTAATAAGCAAGGAAACAGCTTCTGGGAATTTTTCGGCAGCGAGCATGAGTGCCGTTGTGCCGTGTGCATCTTTTTGATTGACGTCTGCCTTAGCTTTAATGAGAAGCTCTAGCCCCTCTTTAGATCCTTCTTGTACGACATACATGAGCACTGTTTTTCCTGTCGCGTCTTTTTGATTCACATCCGCTCGTGCTTGTATAAGAGCATCAAAGACAGCAGGATGATTTTGTAAAGCTGCATAGGTTAAAGCTGATCGTCCCCGGTGATCTTGGTGGCCGATCAAAGCACCCTCTTTAATGAGAAGGCGAACTGTCTCAACATTACCCTCTTGGGTAGCAATTATAAGCGCCGTTTTGCCTTCATTGTCCGTCTGATTTACTAAGGAGCCTCCGGCAATAAGCATTTTAATAAGCTCTGGGGAGCCATTACTGAGAGCTTTCATAAGCACCGTTCTGCCTTCGGTATCCACTTCATGTATTCGAGCACCTGCTTGTAAAAGAAGTTCAACACCCTCCTTTAAACCAGCTTCAGCAGTGCGCATAAGAATGGTTTCTCCATGAGCATCTTTTTGATGAAGCGGTACTCCCGATTGAATAAGCAGATCAAATATGGGGCGATGTGCCTGTAGTACCGCATAGTCAAGGGCTGTCCTGTTAGTAGTATCAAGTACTCCCATGTCAGCACCAGCGCGTAAGAGTACCTGTACAAGTTCAGGCTGCCCCTGTTTCACTGCACGGATGAGAGGCGTTTCTCCTTGATGGTTTGCTTTGTTTAAGTGAGCTTTTGCAGCAATGAGAAGCTCAGCGCCCTCTTTAGCGCCACTTATAATGGCGTGCATGAGGGGTGTATTTCCCTGACTATCCTGTTGATTTATATCAGCTCCTGCTTGCATAAGCAGGTCAATCATAGCTTTATTATGGCGCAGCACTGCTTGGGTAAGCGCAGATCTCTCAAGCGCATCATGTAACCCAATCTGTGCACCAGATTTAAGTAAGAGCTTTACCATGTCGGCATCATTGTTTTCAACGGCTATCATAAGAGGTGTCGTACCATATATATCTGCTTGGTTCAGCAAAGCACCCGCTTTGAGCAACGCTTCTGTAGCTTCATGGTCACCTACCTCTAAAGCTATGATAAGTGCTGTTTTTCCTTGTTCGTCAGCTGCATTAACTTGAGCACCAGCTTTCACAAGCCACTCTATACCATCTAATGATCCTTGCTCAACTGCCTTCATAAGAGCTGAGACACCCTCTGTATCTTTTTGATGTACATCAGCACCGAATGCTAACAAAAGATCAAAGAATGCTTTATTGCCTATCACTGTCGCAATGACCAAGGCAGAAGTTCCTTCTTTATCTTGCAGCCCCACCTGTGCACCGGCCTTCAGTAAGAGATTAGCAATCTCAAGGTTACCCCGTTCCGTAGCGATCATAAGTGCCGTTCTACCCTCGTCATCGGTAAGATTCACTTCTGCTCCTACTTCAAGAAGTTCTTTTACTCGTTCTAGAGAGCCCCTTTCTACTGCGTTCATAAGAGGGATTTTTGCTAACACTTCTTTTTCCAAAGTAGGTGTTGCTAATGGTTCTTGAGATGGTGGGGAAACGTGTTGATGTTGAGGCACCACTAGTTTAGCTCCAAGAGGCTCACCAACCGCTGCTTGAATGGTAGCAGTTTCAGTTGCAGTAGGTACCTCAGGTACGAGCTTTTCGGCACGTACTGGTACTGCGCTTTCTGCCTTTTCTGTCTTAGATACTTCTTGAGGTGCTACCTGCGGCGTCACCTGAGGAATTTCATGTGGAGCAACTCCTGCCTCAATTGGGGCAATGGGCTGAAGTTGATGCGTGGAAGCAGGTTCCTGTAGTAGCGCTAAAGGTTCTCCAGATGTGACAGGATTTTGCTCTAATGCATTCTTAACGCGCGATTCCGTGATCTCAAGAGGCTTTTCAAGTTCAGCGACAGTTTGAATCTTAACGACTTCTGGCTGTATAGCTACTTTTATTGCATCCTCTGCCACACTAACTAGTGCTGAACTCGCAGCGGAAGATCCTTCGTAAGGCATCACGTTAGGCGCTCCCTGAGATACTACTTCAGTAATGACTTGAGGAGCTTCCTGAGATACTGGTGGAGGCACAACGTTAGTCACTGTTGGGGATACGAGAGGTGCGAGTTCTTGAGGTACTTCTCGTTGAGTACTGCTTTCAGGAGAAACAGGAGAAATGACTTGCTTTGGTAGTTCTGCTAACTCGGGCTGCTTGGGCTGTTTTTCAATTTTTTCTTGAGGAATGGCGGGCACACTTATTTCTGGCGGCAATGTCTTTGGAATAGGCGCTGGTGGAATTTCTTCCAGTAAGCTCAGCAGTGTTTCTCGCTCTTTTGGTACAGCTCTTTCTGCAAAACAGTGTGCAGATATACTTACTACGCACAGATAGAGTATCCTTTTCATAACCTCGCCCTCTTACATGTTTCTTCTTTGACGTTCATAATGATGAGTAGTATACGTAATTCTCCCTGAAGAAATCAACATTTCTTCACGTACCCGCTTATTCTCAATGAGGAGGATTCTCTGAAACTATTGATTATTGGTACTGATTTCGAGATACTTAAAAAAAAGGATGGGACTATGAAACTACTTTTTGGGCTCTTGCTTATGACAGTAACAACGCAGGCACATGCATTAAAACTTACCGCCTCTTTTAGCGATGGACAACCGTTACCGCTTGAAAGTGGCTGGAAGTCTGGCAATGTCGTACCTCGACTTTCGTGGAGTGGTGCTCCTGAAAAAACTAAGTCCTTCGCTCTGATTTGCGATGATCCCGATGCACCAACGGCGCAGCCTTGGGTACATTGGGTAATCTTCAATATTCCAACAACTGAGACCAGTCTTCCTTCTGATGCCAAAGGTAGTGTGCAGGGCATAAATTCTTATGGTAAACAGGGCTATGGAGGCCCGTACCCTCCTGAAGGCCAAACTCATCGCTATTATTTTAAGCTGTATGCTCTTGATACTCTGCTATCACTACCTGCAGGCAGTACTAAAGAACAGCTTGAGTCAGCAATGAAAGGCCATATACTTGCAACGGCCCAGATTATCGGTACCTATGCCCGCAAAAAATAAAGTATACTGATTCACCATGCTCAATTATGTCATCGATTTGGAGTGTCGGGCACCTTTGCTAAAGATCTGTTAAGTAGGTACCTCAGCTCACTTGTATCCCAAGGTTCCTAAAAAAAACCTCCAAAAAAGAGGAGCATTAAGCTCCTCTTATGGAATCAAAACTGTGTATCTTATCGGCGTCGAGAAAGTTTTACAAGTAAGCGAACGATTTCAAGGTAAAGCCAGATAAGCGTTACGAGTAAGCTAAAGGCTGCATACCATTCCATGAATTTAGGAAGTCCTCGTTCTTCACCCTTCTCAATCAGATCAAAATCTAAGAGAAGATTGAATGCCGCAATTCCCACGACAAAGAGACTAAATCCAATACTTAAGAGACTTGAATTTTGATAGAATGATGTGGTGTTCATACCAAAGAATGATGATACAAACACAATCAAATACGTAACAGCAATAGCAGCTGTGGCGGTAAGCAATACGCTTCGAAGAGTTTCGGTAACTTTGATAATTTCAAGACGATACAGTAATAACATCGCTACAGCGGTTGCTCCTGAGAGCGTAACCGCAGCTAATGGTATTCCTGGATAGACTACTTCTAATGTCAGAGCCATAATGCTCAGAGTTATACCTTGTCCAAAAGCATAGGGTAGAGCAACATACGGAGTCAGGTGCGGCGCAAATACTGCTATGATGCCACAAACCAAGCTCAGAATAAATCCGCCCCCTAGAGCTATGCCCATCAGAGATGATTGACCTGAATACAGGTACCATCCAAGTCCTGCCCCAACTGCTAGAGCAGCAAAGAGATAGGATATTTTTGCAAGTGTTCCCGATTGCGTCATAGCTTGGGATGATCCATACAGCTCTCTATTGGAGAATGCGTCTTTTACTGGGTTAAATGACATAGGTATAACCTTTCAGGTAATAAAATAAGCCTTTGAGCTTCTATACTCACTACAAGTATACCATTAGGGGAATTTTTCTCAAGGGCTGAAGGCCTTTAGGCGGCTGCACGGGCTTATAGCAGGGCATTGCAAGGGGCTTTCGTGCTTGAAATGCCCTGCTGGATACCCTTAAGACAGCTATCTCGCCCAGGGACTCAGATTGTTAAAGAGCTTAAATAGTGCATTAAGATTGCAGAATTTTGCGTCTGAGCAGGTGCAAGGATGCTTTCTTCATGGAAGCTCTGTCTAAACCGACCCTTTTGCAAGATTAGGCTATGTTGTCATACTGGAAATACCTATGAAAAAATAAGACCGATACCTGATATAAGGGGGTTTCGTGAAATTTAAAGTACTACGTCTGCTCTTCGTGAGCGGGCTTTTCTGGGGACACACTCTCAATGCAAGAGTATATGACGTATTAGGATATTATCAGACACTTGAGGTTCCAACCGATGCTTCAGTTGAAGATATTAAGAAAGCGTACAGAAAGCTTGCCTTACAATGGCACCCGGATAAGAACCAAAACCCCGAGGCAACAGATAAATTTAGTCTGATTAGCAATGCTTATGATGTTCTTCATGATCCCCAAAAGCGCAGAGCCTATGATGTACGTGTACCCGAGGAACCTTCTTCTCAACCAAGAATGCCTGCTACAGGTACCCACCCGACGCATCAGAGTACACACCCCAAAAAGAACGCAGCGTATACTAAGGAACACCGTGCTCAATGGCAAGAAGAGCTCAAGACTGCTATCTCTAAAAAGAACAAAGCTCAGATGGCCTTTTATGGGATTGTGGTAACCTACGTTACCTTTATAGGTATTTTGAAGGCCCTTCAAATGTTCAGCGATGACGATACGATAATTTCGCTCGGGAATTTTAAAATACATATCCCGCCACGGGGCAACGCAATTTTAGAAAAAACTGGACTATGCCCATTTAGATGTACCATTCCTCTAAATTCTTAAGGACCTCTAGAGTTTCTTTGCAATTTTGTCATACTGGAAATACTACAAAAAAATAAATAACTATAGCATGAGGTGATTTCGTGAATAAGCTTAGAATATTTCTTATCCTATCAAGCGGACTATGTAGAAACTACCCTCTCAATGCAATGGTACTACAAAAACAAATGGTCAGTAGCGAGCAAGCGACTCAAAAGCTTTTGGTAGAACAACCACTAGCTTTTGGTAGAGCTACCATTACACATGCCTCAACCATTACTGCTCAGCAACAGGCAATCAGCAGCTCAACTTTAGGTAGAACCACTACGACTCAGATATCCTCCTTGGATCAGCACGGTTCAACTCCTGATAGTTCTTTTGGGCGCGCGACCATGACTCAAACCACCAGCTTAGGTCAAAAACAAACAACAATTCAAGCTACACCGAACAATTCTTCTTTTGGTAGAGCAACGACAACATCTAATCAGCCTATTTTTACGTATAAACCAAGTACACCGGAGAAAGCCTCCCTCCCTGTTCAAGTAACTAAGCCAACTGAACTACCTCTTGGTGGTTATAATGCACCTCAAGCAGCCTCTTTAGGTCAAAAACAAAATACAACAAATAATTCTTCTTTTGGTAGAACAACGATTACAACTCATCTACCTACTTTTAATTGGCCAAGCATAGCTCCTAAATCACCTCTTGCGCAAAAAAGCACCCCAGAAGAATCTCCGCTCATTCAAGTGAGTAAGCCAACTGAACCATCTCTTGGAGCAACTAATCCATCTCCTACTCCTTCTTTAGGTCAAGAAAATAAGCCTCAAGAGAATAAACCACAGACGCCTTCTCTAAGTCGGCCAAGTACAACTCCTACACACATTCCAGACACAACGAATTCGACAGAAAAACCCAACTCATCTGATGAACAGATAAAAAGACTCCATCAAGAAATAGCTGAGCTCAATGAGAGAATGGCTCGAGCTTCATCGGATCAGGTACATAGAGAGGTAAAAAAGCTCCATCAAGAAATTGCTGAGCTCAATGAGAAGTTGGCTCGTAGTTCATCCGATCATGGAAATAGACAAGTAAGAATGCTCCACCAAGAAATTGCTGAACTTCATCAGAAGATTGCTCGAGCTTCATCTGAAAATTGGCAAGTGAGAAGGCACCATCAAGAAATTGCTGAACTTTATGAGAGGATTGCACGAGCTTCATCTGATTATGAAAATAGGCAGGTAAGAAGGCTCCGTCAAGAAATAGTTGAACTCCACGAGAAGATTGAAAGAGATTCATTTAATCGCAATAGGGCTGCATTAGCAAACGCATCGATTCTATGGAATACAGATCATAACTACACTCTGAGTACCACAAATACCTCAGAAGCGCGGTACTACAATCTTGGAAGTTATAATCCTACGTTGCGACTCAGGGCTATTGGTGACCGCTTAATGGAGCGCTTAAGCTTGAACGCACATAGAAGGAGAGCTCTTAGACAAGCTACTTCGCTACGCAATGTGCTTCACTCCTTTATCGCCGAGAGAGAATTAGCAGGCGACTCCGATACTGAAGTCGACGGCTTTTTAGAGGTTGCAAGGATTGTATACTCTGAAGATGCAAGTGGACAATCAAAACTGCAAACCCTGTATAAACTTTATGAAAAAGATCCAACAGTACTTAAGGACGGGGAATATTGGTTCGAAACTTTCTTCGATGCAGGCGAAGATATCGATAAAGTGGACTTTGATCCAGCACATCCAGGCAAGACTATTGGTGATCGTATTACCGAGCGCTTAAACATCAATCCAAAGAGAAAGAAGGCGCCTAAAAAAGGGGTATTTGCCTCAGCGTTAGACTTTGTACTTCGTGCCTTCGTTTCCGAAAGAGACTTAGTTGACCGAGCAACTGGAGACAAGACCGTTGATGGTTTTGCAGAGGATGTAAGCCCGACCGAGCATAGAAAAGAGGCCTTAGCTTTTGCTAAGCTTGCACAAAGAGCCCGCTCAAACAAGGACTCAGTGCTGGTAACCTTATTTAAAGCCTATGAAAAAGATCCATCGGTATTTGCAGATCTGATGGAGTGGCAAGACTTCGTCAAAGCAGATGTGAGTAAAATCTACTATGATTCACTGAGAACGATAACACTTGCTCAAAGAATCGAGTCTCTAGATAGGGATGACTTATCAAATCTCTTTAAGCTTTCTAGGACAACCCTTTCTCCTACAAAACCAGGTAAGAATGCCAAATCTAGTAAATGGTCAATGGGCGAGAAGGTTGCAGTAGGAGCACTCGCGGCTGGGGCCGGACTCTTGTGTTATTACATGCTCAATAAAGATCCTAAAAATCTTGGATCTGATAAGCAGCATGCTGCTCGTAACTAAAATCGCGAGAGCCTGTACTCCATTATAGGTACAGGCTCTTTCTTATTTCAGGTGTGATATTACCAGCAAATGAGATATATGCTACAGTCGTTAGAAGATAGTACCACGATAAAATCGAGATAATTATCTTGCGCTTCTCATCTCCCTAAATAGATTATATGCTTCTTCGGCTTCTATTCTTGCTAATTCTCGTTCTACATCATCAGTAGCTGAACTGGTAGAAGCGTCACGCGTATTTCTGCTAGTATCAGAAGTATTAGTAGAAGAATCATGAGTATCTCTACCACAAAACATAGCAACCCGTTGACGAAATTCTCTTGTTTCTTTTTCACGCAGTTCTACTTCGCCCTGAATACCGTCTTTAATCAGTGCAGCGGTTTTATCATCTATGGCTTTGGCCTGTGCAAGAAGTTGTTCTCGATGTGCCCGGATAGTATCGTCCATATTTGGAACTCCTAAAGCTTTGGATTGGAGCAGATCGACATGGTACTGAATATCACTTTTAATCTGTGCAGCTTTTTTCTCTTCTAAAGAGAGCGGTTTGGCCTTTGCAAGAAATTCTTCAAGAAGCCCTTCATCATTTCCTTCAATAATAAGTAAGATCCTATTTGGACGTTCTAAAGGTTTGGTCTCTGACTTCTCATCTGAAGATACACTTTTGACTTGAGATTCTGATGAATTAAGTCCTTCGCGTTCCTCGTTTATGGCAAATCTAGCAGCATAGGCTATAAGAATTTCTCTTCTTTCTTCGTTAGTTGGGGCAGCAATTTCTTCGACGATGCCAAGACGTTCTAGAGCTTTGATCTGTGCCTCATCATCTAAAGATACACTTTTGACTTGAGGTTCTGATGCATAGAGGTGAGTTGATACGCTAGCGAGTACTAGTATTGCGTACAAGAGTGCATTTTTTGTGTATGTCATATGATTATTCCTTGGTTAAAAGATAATCTCTTAAGATTATTTCTAGGGTTGTACATCTACTTCGTTATTTTAGTATATCGAAAGAGCTGTTTTTGTCAATTTGTAATAATTGGGCTTCTGATAAGCTGCCTACTTGCAGCATAACTAAAAACAAGAGAGAGCGTGCTCTTAACTATCCAAAATTGAAAGCATATCTTTAGCCATCTCCCTTTTCCTTTGGGCTTGGTTTGATTTTCGACCAAGCAGAGTAAAAATAGGTTTGTTTTTTAACCATGAAATAATGAAAGGGAACTTTTGAAGAGCCTTATAGACTACGACCTAAAGCAGTGGATATTTCCTCACAGCTCTTGACCAAGCAATATTTTCTTATATAATTAAATATGTAATATTAAAATAAAAAATAATTCAGCGTTCGGGCAGGCGCATGCCATGTATACCTATAGTGTGTATACCTCGACACAATTCTAGGAGTCCATATGAAAAAGTTTTTCAATACCATGCTTCTCATGAGTATGGTCTCTTTAAGCGGCTTTCTTGTCGCATTTGATCCCCTTGCAGAAGACTTTCTTCGGCATGCACAGCGCATAGGAGAAAGCCTTACTCCAGCTCAAAGACGGGCCGTCGAATATGTGGCCTGTGCGCAAATGCGTCGAATGAACCTTAATCCACAGAGCCCTCAAGACGTCTTAAGCTATCTTGAAAGAATAAGCCGAGGTATTTCAATAGAGCAGTTTTCTCGTATTTCAGAAAGGCAGATTGCTCATGCAATTGAACACCTTCCAACTCAAGAAGCACCTAAGAGAAGCAAACACCGCAAAAAGAAAGCGAGTGTAGCGCCTGTGCACACAGTAGGTTGTGGATTTCGCGATGATATGAAGGGCAAAAAGTCTAAGTTTAGAGGTTTTGGAGATGAATAGTCTCCTGAAATAGTTTATCTTGCGAGCATTTTCGTATTTCATGAAAGAGCAGGAAAGCCCCTTTGATAAAGGCCTTCCTGCTTATTTTCTTTCTATACTCTTTAACCAGTTCGGGACAACATTCTAACGAATATCGCTTATCCGTTGAGCTATTTCTCTCATATATGAAGCACCTTCAATTGACTGCACCATCTTATTGTCAGGCATGATTCCTGAATAGGCGCCAATGAGAGCACCAGACATTGCTGCTATGCTGTCACTATCTCCGGGAGTATGGACACTTACATATAGTGCAGAATCTATGTCTTTAGGAAAGAGAGCAAATACATAGACAGTGGCGGCTATAGCATCTTGCCCAGACCACCCTTGAAATTCATTAAAAACCTTTTTATGAAAATCAAAAAATTCCTTTGTTAGAAAGGCTTCTCTAACTGATGTCCGCCCGAGAATATCTTGTGCCTGGGATGCATAGGAAAGTGCCTTACTCATTTTTTGAGCGGTAACGGTATCATATTCCTTTGCAGCCTCAATCATAAGGTTAACAATAGAGCGAGGATCTTTCTCTCCCCTGAGAGCCTCTGCGGTGCCAAGAGCCATGGCTGCACATGCAGCAAGCGCACTCGGGGCTCCATGAGTAATTTTTGAGTGTTCTACAGCCCACAGTTTTGCTTTTTGAGGATCCTCGGAAAATACAAGACCAAAGGGAAATGCACGCATAACAGAACCACATCCTCCAGCAGATAGGGCCTTTACGTCCCACCAACGTGCTCGGGACTTTTCAGCGGCCTTTTTTCCTTGAAGAACATGTGCAGCCGCAAGGCAAGCATTGCCGGGAGCACGGTATCCTGCAGCCCAGCCGTAGTCGGCATTATCTAAATCTTTAATAAAGGCTTCAGCCATGTGGCCCATAGTACTATCTCTATCCCAGTTATTGCGCTGTGAGTCGATCAGAACCTGAGCAACAAGTAGTGCCATGGCAGTATCATCCGTATAGGGAGCGATTCTTTTCTGCCTAAATTCTCTTGGAATCCCCTGCCAATCACCAGGATGAAACTTATCAAATGAAGTAAGGCCACCAGGATAACGTTCAAACTGCGCTTCTGGTGACTTAATAAACTCCGTTACTCTCCCCAAAGCATCACCTATAGCACTTGAAAAGAGAGCACTCATAATTTTCTGCTGGTATGCCGGTAAGACTGGTTCCCGACCGGGTTTTTCGGCAATCAACCGTTTCTCAACTTCTTTTTGTCGATTAAGAAGCTTATAGCCAAGATAACTTACTGCAGCTGTTCCTAGCATTCCTAAACCGACGGTGTCCCATTGCACTACAGGATGACTATAGACATAGTAGGCAGCTGCTCCTGCGAAACCTAGAGCTCCAAAAGCTTTGCCTGCAGTAAAGGATGACGGAGTTTTCTGTGTCCTATCGCTTGCTGAGAGACCACCCCCAGCCATGCAGAATGTTAGACCTATAAGAATGTGTCGTTTCACCATAATAACCTCTGTAATCTGTTTTTAGACCCCAATAGCCTGCTCTTATGAAACATAGCTGATATTAGAGTTGAATACTACCGCTGCTTTTGCATGAGGAAGTATGCCGGTAGAATCTTTGAGGCAACCTGAGCAGTTCTTTGAGCACCTCTACGTGCAGGAGCTACCGGTTTGCGGAAGCTAAAGGTAATATCATTATCGGTGAAGTTTGGTACGACTTCAGTCGATAAGAGCTTGCGAGGGTTAAGCCTCATAATTCTACTGTTGTTATCATCCTGAAATCCAAAACTTCTATACCATTTTTTAAGCTGCTCATTACGTTCTTCAGCATTATCCGTAGAAGGAAGATCAAAGGGACACCGCTCCAATTCCACACTAGCACTGCCTGATTGCAATATATCTTTTAAAGCTTGGTATAATAGAACCTTGCCATATCCTTTATGATTACGGCATGACTGTTCAATATGAAGCTGGTTAATGAAACTTGGCTGGCCTGAATCAAGCTGAATAGTATAAACTACCCCACCAACATATACGTCATTAATTGCTAATTGAAGCATCCTTGAAATGCTCTTACCTTTCTTTTCATTTTGTACAAGCGCTATGGTATAGCTCAAGGGAAGAAATGGTTTTTTGCACATAAGAAAAGGGGTGAGTGTTACAAAAACAGCGAATACTGCTCTGTATGCGTGCACCTGAGTCATATGAACCCTCTAGTAGTATTTATTATTTTTAATAGCGTTATGACAAACATTGCAATCTTTTTTGAGCATAGCATGCTGTATGTGAAATTCAACAGCCACCCAAACTATCACGTATTGGTAGCCTCATGCACTGCAAATCTTGATCCACAAGGACTAGGTGGAAGATTGAACACCCTACTCCGCCCTGCTCGATGCGATTAGTATTTCTAGTGAAGGCGCCGCGACTGGCAAAACCGTCATAAGTGCTTCCAAGGCGTCGATACAGGCAAGGACTACTATGGCAAATCATTGTCTAACGTGGCAAAAGTTGATTTATCATGAGCCTGGCACTATACTCTCGTCGAAAGTTAGCAATGGTGCTGGCTCATTTTGTCTAACATGATAAGGAGATGTTCATGAATATAGTAGCTCTTTTAGTATGCGGCGTAGTCGCCACAGCAATCGGGTTTATCTGGTACGGCTTTCTTTTTAGGCAGCCCTGGAGAGAAGGTCATAATTTTTCAGATGCAAAATCTGCCGAATTACAAAAAACGATGCCAATCACGACAGGAATAGGCTTTATAGGTTTTGTAGTGACTGCGTATGTCCTCAGCCTAGTCCTTTCTTATATGCATATAACGGACCTCTATGGGGCATTGAGAATAACGTTCCTTTTGTGGCTTGGATTTGCTGCAAGAATTACGTTTATGAATACTCTCTATACTGGCGGATCTCTTACTGTCTATGCAATAGATACGCTATATACACTTTTGTATATGTTAGCAATGGCAGCCATTATTATACTCTGGCCTTAACTTCTTGAGGAAGCAACTTAGAGAAATAACAATAAAGAATTGAGCCGTGTCTCATGCTTCCGTGAAGAAATCCGTGTCTAAGATTTTGCATAAGCGCTCTCATGTATGAGGGCGCTTTTTTGTAGGGTGCATATGATGACACTAGCCCCCCTTCTTTATCTAGGAGAGCTAGTATCTAAAAGTCTTCAACACATGATGAGTTAGCATCATTCTACCAGACATCCAAATACAAAACTCTTACACAACTATCGTGCTCGTTGCTCAACGAAGAGGTCTACTTCGCGGTGGATGAACAGGAGAGTTTATGGGTAGCCCAGTGTTTTCTTTGACATACCGCATTGCAGTAATATGCTTTTTTGCAGCCTCCACAGCAGAGAGTTTTAGATGGCATCTCGCAACAGAAAGCACAAAGATATTTTGCTTTTTCAAAAAGGGTAACAATTTTTTGGTGCCCCTTTTCTTGGGCAAAATCGAGAGCTGTCTTTCCTCCCCTTGTCTTGATTGTAACGTCTGCGCCATGTCCTAGGAGCTGTTTAACTGCCTCTTCGCAACCCCAAATACACGCGAGATGTAATGGTGTATACCCATTCTCCTTTGTAGGAGAATCAAGGGTAATGCCATCCATAGCAATCGAGCTGACTGAAACCTCTTCACCTGCATCCAAGGTCGTGGTGACTATAGTAGCAGGATCATTTATTCGAATGGAAGGCGCATTAAGAAGCACTTTAATTACTCCAAGTTTATTCCTGAGTGCTGCAATATGAAGAGCGGTAAACCCTGAGACAGGATGCTTTTCATTGATATCGTAAGAATTATTAATAAAGAATTTGATGACCTCTTCATGACCATTTTGTGACGCTGCATACCAGGGAGTTGCTCCATTATTCTTCATGGTACGTATTGTAGCACCCTTACTTACTAACAACTGGACCACTGTAAGATGCCCATTGCTTGCAGCTACATGAAGTGGTGTACCGCCATCACGAAGAGGAGCTTCTAAGGAAGCGCCATTTTCAAAAAGAAAACGAACAATCTCAGGATACCCTTCTTGGCAAGCTAAAAACAAAGGTGTGGCGTTATCGTTATTGCGTGCGTCGATTTGCGCGTTTTTCGCAACCAAAAGCTTAACAGCTTCGACTTGTCCCATGATACTAGCCATATGTAAAGGTGTAGCATTACAGCTATGTTCGATAGGATCAACCTGTATATTTGGCTGCGCAAGAAGGAAAGCCACCACAGATGTACGTCCATAGGTACTTGCCAAATGCAAAGCTGTCATGCCGTCATTGTTAGCCTGATGAGGATTCGCTCCTGCTGCTAATAGCTCTATAACACAGCCTATATTTCCCATTTCACACGCATAGTGAAGAGGGGTATTTCCCCCTGCAGCGCGAGCGTTACTAGGAGCATGGTGACCTAGCAGAAATCGCACCATGGGCCTTTTATCTCCGGCCGTGAGCACAGCGAGATGGAGGATGGTATACCCTTCATCAGTAATTGGAGCAGCTACATCAAGCCCTCTGTTAATATATTCCTGTAATCGCACCGTATTATTTGTGTCTAAAATAGAGCATAGTTCGTTTCTTAAGGATGAGAAAGTTGAGGATGATCTTGCCATAATCGCTGCAGGGGAAACAATCCCACAAGCTGGCACGACTGATGCGCAAAATACCAGTAAAATCCATATCTTATTCATAATAAGTCCTTTCATCGACATACTAAGACATACTAATTTTTCATCTAACGATAGCTCAATGATACCACAAAAATCACTACTTGTAAAAAATTATTGTCGTGATCGCAAAAATGATCTAGTTAATAAGTTTCAATCTCATCTAGACTCTCTTGAGAAACTCATCCCAGTGGCCACTATAGTCACGATGGACCGACCCAGTTGAAGGGTGCGCTTTCCTTCCCATTGATAGGGATTATGCCAATTTACCCAAATTGTTCTTTTGCCATAAATACTGCCATTTTCACCTTTGTTGTCATTTCAGCATCGTTTCCAATAGAGTTTATATAGTATATATATGTATTAGCCACATGGAAGTCCTGAAAAAGAGCTACCTAGTATCCTTCCGTTGCAGCTATTCAACAACTTGGCACTTCGTAGGAAGAATGCCTTTTGCACACATTAATCCTTCGTCGTAAATACTGCCATTTTCACTCTTGTGGCCATTTCTCCATTGGAGCCAATAGTGCTTAGGTGTACTAAACACACAAAGCTTACACAACTTAAAACGGGATTCAAAAAATATTTGAGCGCATGAAAAAGGGCATACCTTGAGAAATATGCCCTTGCTTGAGAAGAAATGTAGTGGTTTAGGAAATTTTTTCGAGGGTGCCTCCGATAATCTCACCTTTGACTACTGATGTGCCTTTGCAAATAACAGTGCCACCTTTCTGAGAGAACTGGATAGATCCTTCAACAATCGTGTTATTAAGGATGATTACCGCCTTCTTTTTTTTACCATGTAAGCCATTCATCATCGTAATATCACCGACATGAGAATTAGAGAACTCAAGCTCATGAGAGAACGTCGTAACCGATTTAATAGTTGAAGACTCGGTCATTAATTTTCCATTAATAAAGAGCTTCCTCGCTGAACTATGAGAAAGATTTACAGTTCCTGGTTCATCGAGCATCTCATTTGCACACCTGATGTCCATATCAGTAAACGTGCAGCGATTTGCATTCATGGGACCATACATCGTGGTAACTCCAACGACTGTCGCATGGGCAACCTCAGCAAAACCATAACAGGTAAAGTTTTTTGCAATACTCACATCAGAAAGCTGAACTCTACCATAAAGGGTAACGTTCTCAGGTAGTTTCTGATGAGAAATTCTTTTTATGCCTTCCTTAGTTACCTCGTATAATTTGGGGGCATCATCGTCAGACCAGGTTGTGCCATTTTCGAGGGACATAGCCCAATTTTCGCCACATTCTTGCCAACTTGGTTGGACTTCAGCAAAGAGCAATATAGTTTGTAGAGATACTAAGGTGCACGTTGCTACTAGAATAGTTGGGATAATTCTTTTCTTCACCGCGCTCCTTCTCGCTTCCAAAGTTTAAATATAGCCCATACTCTACCATATAAAAATGGGAACGTATAGAGCTTCCCTATATAAAGTTTATTTGTTTTTATTAGATGTGAATATTAGCTCTGAATCGATTTAAACAAGGGTTGCATAAAGCGCCATCCAATATCGAGATGGTCTTCTTTTTCCTCTGGGGGGCCCAAACTTGATGAAATACATATGCCCCGGTCTCGCAGTCCACTAACTTTTTGCCAATACTTAAGATCATGTGAAAAAGCATCCGTCTTTTGGTCACCGCGCAATGAGACGGGAATGACTTTCCCATCGTGCTCTATGAGACAATCGATTTCATGCTCAGTCTTGTCGCGCCAGAAATAGAGCTGTGGCCGTTTCTGCTTTCTTTGCCGCGTCCACTTCATAAGCTCGCCTATGATCAGAGATTCAAAGAGGCCCTGTTTGTTGCGATACTTCGGCAACTCATGCTCTTCAATTTTAAGAAGACTGCACACTACCCCGGGATCATAAAAATACAGCTTAGGGCTTTTAATGAGCCTTTTCCCAAAATCAGTATGATAGGGCTTGAGTAAGAAAAGTATATGATGATCTTCAAGTAAGGATATCCAACGCCGAGCTGTATGGTCACTTATACCAGATTCATTTGCAAGCGTAGTTATATTAAGCACATGCCCATTATACTGAGCACAGTGCGTTAAAAAGGTATGGAAGGTAGTTACGTTATCAACCTGCCCATAGAAGCGTACATCTTTATCGATGTAGGTAGAAAGGAAATTTTTATAGTGAGACTTGGTATCACCATCGTTCATATACACTGCAGGTTGAAGTCCTCGATACAGAACTACATCAAGAGCATGGGGAAGTAGATAATTATCGGTAAGCTCATGTAAGGATAGTGATTCTAGAATACTGAGTGAGAAGGTCTCCCCAAGGTACCCCGTAAGAAATTCGAGCGTAGAACTATTATATGGACCACACACTATATATGTCCCTGGTGTGTGGCTGCCCCCCTTGGGCTGCATGTAAGAAAGTAACTCCGGTACATAATGAAAATTATCAATTATTAAACCGGAGGCATTACGATTGGCATTAAGAAAGGTACGCGGTTCAATTGTAGCCGCAGTGCGCATCTCAATATCCTCCAAAGACACATACGCATGGTCCTTAAAAATGAGTTGGCTCAGCGTGGTTTTGCCTGACTGTCGGGATCCCAACAACCCAACAGTCAGAAACTCCTGCGCACCTTCCAAAATGTCAAAGGTAATAGATCTTTTAAGTGCCATTGATTTTTCCGTTTTACGATCATGGACAAATTCTACACACAATCTCGGAAATGTCCAGAAAAACATTAGACCCCCACATCGCACGCCCCACAAGGAGCTTTCGCGAGGGGCAGGACATTAGGTGTAATAAGTTTTTTGGCAAAAAGAGAAAATGAGGGTATCCTGTAGGGGGTAGGTGGGATGTGAGATTGTTATGCCCACTGGCGAAAAGATTTCTGTTAAATATGCTTACGACATGTTTAGCTTTTGCTAAAATTTGATTATCGCCCTCTCTTTTTTAAAGAAAGTTATCACTTTCAAAGTCATGCTATCTCGATATAACTATTCTTTGTTTATATGAAGCGCCTCCGAGAGGACCTATTGGTTTCTTTTAGTATTTTTGATGTACAACTCACCATTTTGTATGTTCAATTGCTCTGTTACCAGATCACTTTTTATGAGTGCACTATGCTCGAGGTTTTAGGGAAATTTTTGAAGATTCTGGCACCTCTACAAGATACTTTTGAGAAACTTTCCTCTTTCCTTGAAGATGCTATACTTGGTTAAGTGAAGTATGATCTAGTAACATTTGCGAGAAATATTCGATGGAAAAAAAATTCATTGTTGATCAAAAGTCTTTATTTGACATTCTCTCATCGATGCAGCCTATTTGCTCAAAGCGAACGGCTCTTGATATAACCACCTCTATTCTCTTTCAAGTTGGTCAAAAAGAGCTCGTACTTAAGAGTACTGATCTTGAGATTAGCTTACAGTCAAGTTGCTTACTCCTTGAAAGTGACTTTGATGAACAAGAATCATTTTTAGTATCGGGTAAGCGGATATTTGATGTGGTAAAAGAGCTCGAAGGACCAATCACCTGTCAGCTCAGCTCACATCAACTCACGTTGCAAGCTCAAGGTGTCCACCTTTCTCTTAATATTAAAGATGCGCAAGAATTTCCACCCTTTCCTGAACGCATTGAGAATCTCCTTCCATTAGATGCTCCTTTATTACAGAAAATGCTTGAAAGCGTCAGCTTTCTTATTCCACAAAATAATGCGAACGTTGCCCTTAATGGTCTCTTGCTTGAGCTATCTCCGCATGAGCTTATTATGACAACTACCGATGGACATTGTTTAGCTCAAGTAAAAACTTCAAAAACAACCTTTGAAGAGACCAGGACTTGGCTCCTTCCTCGTCGCGCGATTTTTGAGTTGAAAAAGATCTTAGAAACAATCCCTGATACCACCCTATTTTTAGGAACGTGCGGCAATCAGTTAGTATTCTCCGGAGAGCTCTTTAACTTTTTTACGAAAGTTCTTGCAGAACAGTTTCCTAACTATCGTGCTATCCTTATGCGAGATGCCTTTAGTCCGGCCACCATTGATCGGTCAAGCCTGTTAAAAGCATTGCGTCGCTCAGTATGCTTACTATCAAATCAATTTATTGCGACCCGTTTTGCGTTTAACCATCGCGATGTACAGGTCTCTCTCCAGAACAAAGAAGTTGGTGCATTGGATGAACAACTTGCCTTTGCTGGGTCGGAAGACACTAAAATCGATATTAGGCTCTATACTCCTTATTTGCTCAATGGAATTCAGGCCTTTCAGGATGAGAGCTTAACGTTCTATTTAAAGGGGAGTGCTAGCCCCTTAATATTTGAGTCGAAAAATGATGAATTTGTGATGACGTACTTGGTAATGCCGGTCTCTCCTACGGCTCCCGCAGCTATCGCATCATAGGGAGGTTGAACGTTTGTGCGCATTGTATCGGCAAGTTTGCGAAACTTTCGCTGTTTCTCCTCGTTAGACCTTGACTTTGAGAAACCAATTGTGCTGATACATGGCCCAAATGGGTCAGGTAAGACCTCAATTTTAGAAGCATTCCATTATGCCTGCTATTTACGGTCCTTTAAGACCCACCTTCCTAAGGAGCTTGTCTTAGCTCAAGCAGAAGGCTTCGGCGTCGGTCTTGGCCTTGTTTCACAGGGATTTGATGCCCTATCGGTTCAGTTTGCAAAAAGTAAGAAGACCGTTAAGCTCAACGAGCAAGGAATCGGCTCCTATAAGGAGCTATATGAAGCTTACCGAGTTATTACGATAACGGAGGATGACCTGCAGATCATTCAGGGCGCGCCCTCTGCACGAAGGTCATTCTTAGATACTGTAGTCCTCCTCTTAGATCCATCTCATGCAGCTACCTCACAAAAATATCGTGCTATCCTTAATAATAGAAACGCCCTTCTTGCAAAAGGTCGGTTTGATGACGAATCCTATATGCTCTGGACTGAGCAGCTGTTACAGACCTCTTTTAAAATACAGAAAGCTCGCCTGGATGCTGTCAAACAAATAGAGTCTGAGGCAAAGCTACTCATACGGGAGCTTTTTCCTCTTATGGCTGATTCTCAGGAAGAACCTTTGACTATGGACTACACCTATGCTCGTCCCTACAGCGGTTTACAAGATACTATGACAGTTCAAAATCTTATAGAGCGCTATCCTGGGCTAAAAGAGAACGAACTTCGTCAAAAACGCTCGCTTCTTGGGGCTCATTTAGATGATTTTGTGGTGACCTATTTGGGAAAAGCCTGTAGGACCTATGCATCGAGAGGTCAACAGAAGTTGGTAGTCTTTCTCCTAAAAATGGCTCAACTGCAAGTGCTTAAGGTCCGTGGATCTACCGGCACAATACTGCTTGTAGATGACTTTATGACCGATTTTGATGAGGATCGCGCAGCAGCATTACTCCCCCTAATGACAAAACTGTCTACCCAGGTTATACTTACCTCTCCCCTTGAAGGGATCATCAAAAATAAACTCCCTCTTGAAATCACTCAAAGCATTGATCTTGCCAAATTGGGCAATACATCGAAGAAAAAGAGTTTCAGCCCGGACGAATAAGCCCAGTACAGATAGAAAATATCTTGGCAGAAAACCCCTCATTTCAGAGGAAAAAACTTATTTTTGGTGTTGACATTTAAAATAGATAGGACATACTTAGATATGTAAATCGTCATAAGACTATTTACTTTAACTTAGGCTTCATTACTACTCTCCTTTTTTCCCCCACATTGATGCAAATCGATGTGGGGGTTTTTATGTGCTACACATACATAATGCATTGAGTTTCCAACGTTGTAGTCAAGGATGCCAGATATCAAAGAGAGTGTTGACAGCGTAATGCTGGATCTGATGTACATGAGATAGGTATCAGATCAAATTCTGCAGTCGCTCGTCATAGTGATTTAAAGCTACACTCGTCCGGTATTGTTGATTTCTCAGTAAGCTCTGTTGTATGGTATACGATGCATGCACCTATTTTCATAGCACCATGAATGCTTCGAATTTTGTTAGCATCATCTAGCAAGTTGCTTATTTGCAGTAGCAGTGCATTCTAGGACGTTATCGCTGATCAATGACTTTGCAGAGGATCATAATGTTTGAAAATGAAATTATTCTATTACTGCTCAGCCTGCTAGCATTCGGTGGCGGCTTAGTTATTGTAGAGAGATTTGAGTTACCAAGTTTCAAAAGGTTTAGTTTGTATGTTGACTATCTGGCTGGTATATCAGTTTTGCTCGTTATTTATAACTTATACGTAAGCTCCCAACACAATCAGCAGATTGAAAAGAATCGGATTGCATACGATACTATACAAAACATACAAAATAACTATTTAGGGCCACAAAAGGAACTTATTGCCACTTTCCCCGAAGGTTATTTCTTATACGCCAGTATGAATCAGGATAGTGATCTGCAAAAACACCTGCCGCAGAGCTACGATGAAGTAAAGAGGAGACAGATCGAACTTTATTCTGCATTGCGCATTTTCCAATCGATTGAAGATTTTCTATCAACTGCACGGTTTGATCTTTCTGGGATATCCGCTTGGGTAAATGTTTTTCTTATGTGGATGCAATCTCCCATTCTTCAGGAGCATTGGCATGTCGTGAAATTCAATTTCGCACAAGACACGCAAGAATTTGTAGATGCCATCATTGTGAAGGCCAATAACCTTGCTGCTTTAAGAAAACAAAACGGTAAGCTTACGCCAAACGACTACGATGCAATATCGAAAAGCTTTGCCGTAAAAATTCGTTGAGTTCAATCTCATTGAAAACTGTTGGATTTTTTGCTGGCGAACTATATTAATAACTCAGCCCATTTGCTAGTCTAAATGTCACTCAATCAAAGGATAAAGCTCAACATAAAAAAAGCCGCGTTTCAACCATGGCTTTCGAATATAAGTTCTTAGACAACCGTATTATATGATGATGTGCTTTTTACAGTTTCCCCGGAATCTTCTTTCAGAAGTACCTCAATGTGCTCTATAAATGTAGTGAGATTCCTATTAATTTGTTCTAAGCGTCCTATGAGTCCAATTAAGTCGTATGTAGGAGCTTTTGTAACTAGATTAAGCATTGTTCGAAGATTCCCGTTACTTAGGGCGCTTAATTTTGAAAGTATATCGATAATCTCTTCTTGGGTTACTGGCTTGGTTGTTGCAAGTAAGCGCTCCACATAAGTGAGAGAGTCTTGAGTCCCGTTTTCTTCGTTTCCACGACCTTCATTTATTTGCACAAGACCTTGGAGGAGAGCCGCTGAATTTTTGGCTACGTCTTGGGTTGTACATAGGAGTTCTTCAGCTGTGCTGGTTTGGCGTAGGAGTAGTAAGAGGTTTCTTTGGTGGTCTTCTGATAAGTTATGGAGCATTTGAAAGCTTTTCCAAGCACTATGAGGAAAGATAAAGGTATCTTTTTTGTCTGCTACTATCTCAACTCCATCTGGCGTCATAAACCCAATCATCCTCTGTGAAGCAGTTACTAAAGAAACAGGCATGAGCAACAGCATTAGTATTAAGTTTTTCTGCATAAGAACTCCTTCATGTGTATGAAAAATCAACTCTGCTACCATGCTACCCCATTTTCTCGTAAATAAAAACAGCTGCACTACCAGAGAGTATTGATTATCATGCAGCTTAAAAAGTCCTTCTTGAGTTTAAGAGTAAAAGGATAGTACCTGATTACAGCTCTTTATCCTTTATAACCAAAAACCGCGCCTTTGGAAAAAGACGCGGTTTGGAGTAACTGGTTTTTTTGTATAAATCAGGGCACTTCTTACAAAGGAATACCATGCTGTGTTTGGAATGTTGTTAAATAAGCTTCAACATTATTACGATTAAATTGGCGCGCCATATCTATTGGGCGATCATTATTATCATTTCTCATCCTCAGAGATCTACCCTCGTGATCTACACCCAGTAAATAGCGAAGAGCATCTAACTGACCGTGTCCTGCAGCCTTGTGGGTTAAGGTTGCTCCATCAATAGTATCTCGGTATTGCCAAAAATTAGGATATCTTCTGACAAAGTATGATAGACCTTTGATATCACCTTTTTTCGCCGCGGCCATGGCTATATTTATCTGATCCTGAGAGGGTCCCTCGGGCGCGGTTATGGTCGTCGTTGTAGCCAAATTCATCGCAGAAAGCTGTGCAGCCGATAGGCAAAGAGGGGCAAGAATAATAAAAGCTTTTAGAATAAACTTTTTCATGGTAGTTCCTTTCATACCGTGGTTTGTATCAATTGTATGCTTCATATCAATACTACACAAATAGAAACAATCTGTCAATAATTACCAAGAAATGTTTTCCCTTGTGGGTCTTGCCTGTATAAGAGAAGAACCTATACTCAGTGCGGTTTCTCAAGTTGCAAGAGCAGACCTTTTTCAAAGGACAAAGACACCCCCCCTGTTTCTTACCTCAGAGGACTGAAAACCCCTGTTCTTAGCTCAAAAAATATTTAAAATGTTCCAAACCATCGATTTAAAAGTAAGTTTTATGCATATTAAAAAACCATGTGAGTAAAAGGATAGTACCTGAAGACAGCTACTTTACGCTTTATAACGAGAAATCGCGCCTTCGGAGGAAGACGCGATCAGGATTTATGGCTTTTTCTTGTGTGTATCAGGCACTCCTTATAAAGGAATACCATGCTGTGTTTGGAATGTTGTTAAATAAGCTACAACTGCAGGGCGATTGTAGAGAACTGCCATATCCATTGGGCGAAGGAAATCATCATTTAGGGCTTCGAGAGATATACCCTCATGATCAACACCCAGCAAATAACGAAGTGCATCTAACTGGCCATGTCCTGCAGCCTTATGGGTTAAGGTTGCATTATCAAAGGTATCTCGGTATCTCCAAAAATCAGGAAATCTATTAATAAAGTATTGAAGACCTTTGATATCACCTTTTTTCGCCGCAGCCATGGCTATATTTATCTGATCCTGAGAGGGTCTCTCGGGCGCGGTCGTGGTCGTCGTTGTAGCCAGATTCATCGCAGAAAGCTGTGCAGCCGATAGGCAAAGAGGGGCAAGAATAATAAAAGCTTTTAGAATAAACTGTTTCATGGTAGTTCCTTTCATACCCTGGTTTTTATCAATTGTATGCTTCATATCAATACTACACAAATAGAAACAATTTGTCAATAATTACCAAGAAATGTTTTCGGTTATGGATCTTGCCTGCACACGAGAAGAACCTATACTCAGTGCGGTTTCTCAAGTTGCAAGGAGTATGCAAGACGATTCCCCATAACACCTTTTTTGCGAAAACCGATCTCCTGAGCCAATCGAAGCACAGTGCTCTGCGATTGGAAATGAGGATCGAACATACTTTCAGTAACTACTACTAGACCACCAGGTTTAAGAGCATCAAAGAGTTCTTGCATAGCAGCCTTTTGATGAGGAATCTCACCTAATACGGTAACCAGTAAGGCTCTATCGTACTGATTATGGCCTAGTTTACCATCTCCAAGCCCTGCTTGAAGCAACTGAATTGTATGTATACCTTCTCGCTTAGCCTTTTCTTGGACCTTTTGCAGCATACCTGCTTGTATGTCCAGGGCAGTTACTCTCCCTTGTGCGCCAATCTTTTTTGCTAGAGGGATTGTAAGGCGCCCAGGTCCACAGCCAGCATCCAGCACATTCATACCTGGTGCTAGTGCTAGATTACTTAGTATAACGTTCGTCTGATTAGCCCGTGTCAGGGGGTTATCGTACTCTAAGAGCCTGTGTAGCCAAACCGGACAGGGAAGTACCCAACGATACGAGGCAAATCGCCAGGATATCCAAATTAAGACACATAGGGCTAATCCAAAAAAGAGATAGTTGAAAGACATTGTGTGTTCCTTTGCAATAGTTTACTGATGTTGATTCAGGTTCCTTTATATATTTGCTCCAAACTGTTTGTTAAAAAAGAGCTCTTTGTTGTACAGAATAACGATGAGTGAAATGATGCATAGAAGCATGGTTAGAATGCATTTTGTAAACTGTTCTGTTTTACAGAGCACTGAAAAAAAATTGAGGTTAAAATGAAATATAATCACCGCAATGATGTTACGATTATTCGTATAATATACCCAGTTGAGTAAGATCGTAGCGGGTACTATGCTCACGAAAAAATTGAGAGCATAGAATATGTTCGTATGCCACAGTTGGTATTGGTAGTACCCCTTAATAAAAAAAAGTGGCAGATGCCAGAAGGCCAGTAGACCCGCAAGTATGATCGTTGCTATAAACACTGTGTAATAGCTATGAAGACTATCTACGCCATAGCCTCTCCAGCCGATTTCCTCTAACGTTGGAGCTAAGAGAAGAATACAGAAACTCAACAAGCCTTGTCCTTGTAAAACGTTAAGCTCTTTGGAGAAAGAAAACTGATCCGCTGAATATCCACATAGTAGTGAGATGCTTGTAGCAAGTATTAGGACAATCGGCATGATACAAAGTGATAATGTGAAGCTTGTGTTTAGGCTCGGCAGTGAGAGCCGATTCCAGAAATCGTTGATAAGTGCTTGATTACCAGAGCTCATGAGCATAAAACTCAGCGCACTGATGGGCGCAAGGAGACCTAGCATGAGGCATAAGGTAATAATCTTCTCTTTTCCTACCTGGTAACTGAAATATGCAGCAGCAAATCCAAAGATCCAAGTAATAGCCAAAGCTAGTAAAAAAAATTGTACGGGCTTATAGGTATAGTTCAGCATAGTTATCCTAATCTTTTGAGCAAGAAGTTAAAGGAGCCCTGCGGTGCTTTCAAAAGAGCTTCGATCATTGCAGGAAATGCTCGAGCTCGGCGTTCTAGATCCTCGTTTGTCCACGGATAAATTCCTCTATCGGTCAAAAACTGAACTGCGGTGAGTAAGAATTCCGCAGATTCATGAGGGAAGTCTGTATAAAAAACCTTCTCTTTGCATCCTTGGCGAATCAACTCACCGTAGAGCTTTGATTCTTTTATGAGAGCTACTGCCAACAGCCGTGCATGCAAACCAGCATTACCCGGTTGATGGAGTTGGTCAAGTAAGGCATCATAACGCACAGCCAAGCTATCCATCTGAGTGAGTGCATGAATTTTTTCAAGAGCAGTACCTTTCAGATCTTTCAGTAAAAGCTCCTTGCGCACGTAATCTTCATTGATGATATCTTCCACCACCGCTTCGAGCAGCTCTTCTTTGGACTTGAAATAATGATAGATAGTCCCTTTTGCAATGCCTACAGATTCCATGATATTTTGCATAGTTACTACGTCATACTCCTTTGTAAGAAAAAGATGACGTGCAGCAGCAATAATCTCGCCTTTACGTATTTCCGGTTTTTTTACTGTCCTAACCATAGTTTCCTCGTTAAGTACACTTCATAACTAAGATACTTACTATGTAGTATACCAAATGACCGACCGTCGGTCAATGGTTTGTTGCTAAAAAATCTGGATTCTATGAGATAAGCGTACCACAGCTACTTTGATAATTCACAAAGTACTGGTTTCTCTTATAACATAGTCGCGGGGAAAGATTTGTGGTACAAGAATTACCTCTGAGGCGTGCATCATCATCTTAAGAAACCGTTAAGCCTAATCTTGGTGGGTTAAGCGAACCAATCTCACGGTTGGAGTAACCCCACATGGTTCACCATTAACACGTTTCTTCGTGAGAGGCTGCTGCGTACGCGCGTACTCATGCAACTCATCATAGGTACCTACTTCAACAAACATATCTGAAAGAGACGCTTCGTGAAGGCACCCAACGCCACTTCCATAACCTACAGTATCTATATAGAGATTATTCTTAACGTCACTTATAATCATGACATGACCTTTAATAAGTATAAGATCGCCCTCTTCTAAAGGCTCTTGCTGCGGTATATCTTTGAAGGTCTGTCCTATGGTTGTCGTATTTTTACACCAATAGGTTATACCTGAAAGTTGTGCCGCTCGTAAGACAAGGCCAGAGCAATCAAAGCCGCTCTGTGCTCCAGTTGGGCAGGGCCTTCTCCAATTACTAATCAGATCATCTCCCCTCTTTCCTTCCCATCTATAAAAGTCATGTGGTGAAAACCGCTGTATATAGCTACAGCCTCCAAAGACATAGGGAATAACTCCTTGTGCATGCGATACCCACATCCGAAGTATGCTCACAAAAAGCTTTTTTGCTTGCTCAAGGGTTCTTGGGGTATCTATTATAGCTTCAGTATGATGAACAAAGGCAGTGTATACTGCATCATGTGCATGGTCGACAACAGAGATACCATAATGCGAATCAGTGTCAACCGATTTATTGCGCACAAAGCGAGTACCCGCAGAATACCAGACTGACGTTTGAGGATCCTGCCAGGGTAAGAGCAACGTCAGAACCTCAGGGTCTGCCATGATACTTCTTTTGGCGATATGAGGCTCTGGAATGTACCTTAGTAAAGAGGACGGTACATCCTTAACAGGTCGAACGGAATCTTTATGTACCCAGAAATTTGATCGTGCTACTCCTGCTTCACAATAATAAAAATGAGGAAACTCAATGAAAAGCTCTTCCCCCTTTTCTTCTCTGACTATCCCAGCATCGTGGTAGAGGCACTGATGCACACGCGGACATGAATTGGGTCCCGAGTCAGGTGAAAAAGCGAGGTATGCATAAAAATCTTCTATGCTAGTACTGGAGCTTGCACCACGTAGAGATGTATCAATATCCTGGGCTGCCGTAAACAGACAATCAGCAATAGGAACCGTAATGATGACCGCACCTTCCTGCTCAAAATATGAACCTGAGCCATCTAGGCATGATCCATAATTGAAGCCTGCATAAAGAGAAATTACCACTATGAGATAGCGTAGATTCAGCATACGATCCTTTCTTAAAAGCCTATGTCTTAGGATAGCATAGGTTACACGGTGAGCCAAACAGCGCAAAGAGTATAACTGTACATCCTTCTCAGCTTTCTGAAACAACCCTGCTCAATCTGCATGAGTTAATTTCTGGTGACCTGCTGGTCATCATAGAGAAACATAACGACCGGTATTGATTTAGCGACAGAATATTCAGATAAGAGCTGCTCAAAACGACCAAACCAGGGCTGCTCAAGGAGCTCTTGAGTATATTCAAGAACTAAGAAATCACACTGAAAGGAGCTCAACATAAACTCTTCTAGGCGACCATCTCCTAAACAGAGTGCCTGAGCGTGCTCGAGCTCTTCGTACATGTCACGATAATGCGCAGGAGCTTTTTTTGTGGTAACCGTTACAATACCGACATTGGTATACATTTCAAGGGAATCGAGACATACGCGCAAGAGGCTTCTTCCTTGCTCATGTGTTGCAATGGTAATGCAATGTACACCTGGCGTAAGAAAGTACTGTTGAACGTTTATAATAGTCTGTTCTACTAAGGTTGTACCGGTTTTTCTGCGGGTCCGCGTAAGATTTCTGAGGTTACTAATATCGAGTCTCTGCTTCATGGCTCTCCTTCCACTCTTTTTCTACTCATATATCTTGTACTATAAAAAGTACCCCGCTAAATTGCAAGAGTTGGGCAAGGAATCTACTCGGTTTTTTAGATGATGAGGCTGCTACTTAATGAGGGGACTTTTCCAGATGCCGCAGAGCGTCACCGCCAAGGCATCCGTAACATCATAGCTTTTAGGGGTTTGAATTCCTTTAAAGAGTCGTGTAATAACCCGTGCTACCTGTTCTTTTTGTGCAGAGCCCGATCCGGTAAGGGCCAGCTTAATAGTGCGAGGAGCGAACTCTTCAATCCCAATACCGTGCTGATCAGCAAGAAGATAGACTATGCCTCTGAGGTACCCTAACTTTAGGAAGTTTTGGGGATTTTTTCCAAGGAATGGCGTCTCCAAAGCAATGTTTGTTACCTGAGCTGTGATAATTTTTTCACGAAAGGTAGCATAAAAGGTGCCGATACGACTTTCTAACGAGCTTTTACTCTGAAAACAGACTGCTCCGTAATCTAGGACTTCGGTTTTCTGCTTCTCTTTCTTCATGATCGCATACCCGGTTATAGCTAAACCCGGATCTATGCCAAGGATAATCATACTCAGTCCATATCTTGAAAGAGTGTCAGATTGTTCTGGAAATGCAGGTACATAGTACCCGTAGGACCATTACGATGCTTACCTAGAATAAGCTCAGCTAGCGCAGGATTTTCTGTGTCGGGGTTATACACTACATCACGATATAAGAACATAATAAGATCAGCATCCTGCTCAATAGCTCCCGATTCCCGAAGATCGGAAAGCATCGGTCTTCTATCAACACGACTATCAACAGCTCGAGAAAGCTGCGATAACGCTATAATCGGAATATTGAGCTCTTTGGCTAACGCTTTTAACGACCGTGAAATATCTGATACTTCCTGGTGCCTATTTTCATATTGGCGGTGACCATGCAGGAGCTGAAGATAATCGATAACAAGCATATCAAGATTTTGCTCAGCCTTGAGTTTGCGCGCCTTAGTGCGAATATCCATAATAGTTTGCATAGCGGTATCATCGATAAACATTTTCATAGCACCAAACCGCGCAGCTACGTAGGTAAGCTCTACCCACTCTTCTGAGCTGATGTTTGCATTACGAATCTTTTGATGAGGAATACCCGCTTCAGCAGAAAGCAAACGTAATGTGAGCTGCTCTGCGGACATCTCAAGTGAGAAGAATCCCACTGAGAGATTCTGGGCAGCTGCATGTCGAGCAATACACATGGCAAGTGCGGTCTTACCCATAGATGGCCGAGCAGCGAGGACCACAAAGTCACTTGCTTGAAACCCGTTAGTCATCTCATCAAGCTTCTTATAACCGGTTGCTATACCGGTAATCGTTTTATCATGCGACTGTATATTAGAAAGATGCTCAAAGGTTTTTTTAAGGCAGACATCGATTTTAACAAAGCTCTGCTGCGCCCGCTTTTGAGATATTCTAAAGATCGTCTGTTCAGCTTCATCAAGAACGGTCTCGATTTCTTTATCGTCCTGCGCATAGCAGTTGGTAATGATATCGGTAGCTGATTGAATGAGCTCACGAAGTACCGCTTTTTCCTTAATAATCTTTGCATGCTGTTCAATGAGCCCTACTGAGGCAATATCTTCTTGTAACGACAGAAGATAGGAGATCCCCCCGATCTGAGTAAGCACATCTTTTTTTTCAAGCTCATCTTGCAGCGTAATCATATCAAGTCGCTCTCTGCGTGCAACTACTTCATGCATACTCTTAAAAAGAGTCTGATGCGCTAAGCTATAAAAATCCTGGGGAACCAGTACATCCGCGATGGCAGCAAAGTACCCATCATGAAGCAGCAAAGAGCCAAGTACTGCTCGTTCTGCTTCTAGACTAAAGGGAAGTGTCCTGCCAAGTACACGCTCGGCAAGTCCACTCTTCTGTTTTTTTTGAGTACCTGTTTTTTGCATAGTTACGCAGTAGTAGCTTCAGGAACAATTTTTATTTTAAGCGTTGGCTGCAATTTAGAGGATAATTTAATGATAACCGTATGCAGGCCTTTAGTTTTAATTGCTTTGTCGATAATCACCTGGCTATTTGAAATAGTGATATTTTGCTGAGCAGAAAGCTCATCAACAATTTCACGAGGGCTTATCGAGCCATAGAGTTGATCATCATCATGGACTTTACGTTTAAGCACTAGTTGTACACCTTTAATCTTTTCTGCAAGCATAGAAGTCTTTGTGGCAACTACTTCTTCGCGCTTTTCGATCGTTTTTACTCGGTGAGCAAACGAAGCTTCATTTTTTACCGTCACTTCTTGGCCAAGTTTCCTTGGTATCAGATAGTTTCGAGCAAACCCTTCAGCCGCTTTAATAATCTCGCCAGCCATACCAACATTCTCGACATCTTGTAATAAGAATACGCGTAACATTTTCATCGGTGCACCTTTGGTAAATCAATATAAACTTACTTGTGAAGTATACCGTAAATCCAGTTCTTTGAGAATAAGGAAATGATCTTGGGTTATTAATAAGACACTGAATAATTGGGAAGTTTTTCGGCTAAAGAGGTAATCCTTTTTCAAGATATGAATCGAGTGCTATTATTTCACCTTCGACGCGTAATTCTTTCATACCTTCTTCAAGAGCCCGCTGCTCTCGTTTCAAAGTTAGTACCACAAGCCTTTTCTTTTAATCAGCTATTCTTATCACTCAATGAGTGATAGGTTGTCATATTTTTATCACTAAAACAATGATAGATTTATAAAGATTTCCTAAAGGTATGGCGGGTACGAAATCTTGTGAAATAACATACTATACCCAAAGCTATTTCAAAGCGATGCCACATTTTGAAATAGCCAGCTTGTCGTGAGGGAGATATTTCATTCGATTGAAATAAGGCCCATGCTCCCCCAAGAGTATTTCAAAAAACATCTAATTTTTGAAATAAGATGCCGATACATTTTTCTTCCCGAAATTCTGCATAGCCCCTCAGGATCGAATTTCCCTCACTTTTCCCCATCTTTACTACCTTAGCTTTTTCCTCTATTCTATTATTATTTTAAAAAACAAGCCTTCCTTGAAATTAAAGCAAATCTGCACTATGCTTTCCCCGATACTTACAATGCTTAAAAGGAGTCCCATGCGCGTTACGGGCACGTATCTGAAGATAGGTGACATTGAACATTTTATTCCGAATCCCCTGCCACCGCAGAACCCTCCTTTACAGTTAACTCAAGAGCTCACGATGCTGTATGGCGAAGCGAGCTTCCAGCTTGGGCAATTAAATGCTCTTGCTGCACAGCTTCCTGATCCTCAGCGTTTTATCAAAGCATACGTCATTAAAGAGGCCCTTTTATCTTCTGCTATTGAGGGGATACATACCACCTTATTTGATGTCTATTCACAAACCTTGGTTGATTCAAAACCGAATAAGGAGACTGAGCTTGTTTTAAATTATACAAACGCACTCGATATCTCCTTGGCTATGATTACCAAGGAAGGATTGCCTATCGCAAATCGAGTTATCTTAGGTGCCCATAAGGCACTAATGACACTTTGTGGAGAGGATCATAGTAACCCGGGGAATTTCAGGAAACAGGCTGTTCGTGTAGGAGAGTTGGTTCCTCCCCCTGCATCTCAGGTACCCGATCTCATGGGTGAGTTTGAAAGTTATATTAATCGCTCAGACGATTATCCTCCACTTATTAAAACAGGCCTTGCCCACGTACAATTTGAGACGATACACCCCTTTCTTGATGGCAATGGAAGGATAGGTAGAATGCTTATTGTGCTCATGCTTATTAAGAATGAACTCTTATCTATTCCTGCTCTCTATCCATCCTATTATTTTAAGAAGCACCATTCTGAATACTATATGAGACTAAATGCGGTGCGTACGGTGGGAGACTTCGAGGGCTGGTTAGCCTATTATCTCAAAGCAATCAGAGATAGTAGTCTTGATGCCTTTAAGCGCATAAAGCAGATTCAAGCTCTTGAAGAAGAAATCCAACAGCTCATACGCAATGATAGCATTCTAGGTAAAATGGGTGAAGCCCCCTATCAAGCTTTAGATCTCATGTTTCAGATGCCAATCGTTAATATTCGAGAACTGAGTAAGCATCTCAATAAGACCTACAATACCTCCTCCAAAATAATTCTCCAATTCGTCGCCCTAGGTTTCTTGCAAGAGGTCACGAAGCAAAAGCGCGATAAGCTCTATCGTTTCGATCCCTATATTACCCTACTTGAAAATGGTTACTAGCTTGCCTCCTCTTAATCCCGAGTAAGCAACATTCAATCTATCTTGCCAGAGTACTCTTCATCTTCGATTACTGCTTTCTTCAACTTCCTAAAGAGACTGATGACTTTTAATGCATGCCTAAAAGAAGAATCTCTCGCACCAAAGAGCGCGAGAACCTTCATGTGTAAGCAAGAAAACGAAAGTTCAACTTCCTTATTTTTTCAAGGAAAAAAGATTAAAATACTGGTTGCTTACGGGGTATGAAAGCGGTACATTAAGAATACGATGTTGGCAAAACCGAGCGACACAAAAAATTAGTCCTGTGGTGGTGAAAATCTATGCCATTCATTATATTCAGCGTAAAAAAAAGAAAAGTATCTGGAGGATAAAAAACTACGAGGAGAGAGAGGAGTATTCGCTTTTTTTGTGCGGTATGAGGATTGGGCAATGAATAGGGCATAATGAAAGGATACTATGGAACAAGTACGCAGCGCGATGCGCATACAAGGTGCTCACGAATTTAATGAGCAACCATATCAAGAATCACTTGATCCAGTTTTAACGATTACCGCAGCAGATGGTTCAAGAAAACCACTCGAGCAAGAGCGCATTATGCGCACTATTGCCTGGGCTTCAACGCAGTTTGAGCAGAGCATTGACGCTCAAAGTATACTCGATGAAACGTTACGGAATATTTTTGATGGGGTAAATCACCAAGAAATTGCTGAAGCATTAATCCTGTCAACGAGCTCATTTATCGAACAGGATTCAGCCTATGGTTTAGCAGCCTCTCGACTTCTCTTTAAAAAGCTCTTTAAAGAAGTCACCAAACAATCGGTGCTTGCTACAGGCTTTGAAGCGACCTATCAAAAGTCATTTGTACAGGCCATCCAACAGGGTATTGCCGCAGAAATCTATGATGCAAGGATGAGTGAATTTGATCTTGAGTATCTTGCTCAACATATCCACCCTGAGCGCGATCTTCTTCTTGATTATATGGGACTCAAAACACTTTATGAACGCTACTTTGTGAAACAGGAATCAACCCGTATAGAACTTCCTCAGACTTTTTGGATGCGTGTAGCAATGGGATTAGCCTATAATGAGCCCCAAAAAAATGAGCGCGCTTTAGAATTTTATGAGGTAATGTCGCAACTGCATTATGTTCCAAGTACGCCTACCTTGCTCCATGCAGGTCTTGGTTGTCCTCAATTAAGCTCATGCTTTTTAACAACGGTAGAGGATGATTTAACACATATCTTCAAATGCTTAGGAGATAATGCTCAACTCTCTAAATGGTCTGGCGGTGTTGCTAATGACTGGTCAAATATTCGTGCGGTCGGGTCAGTTATTAAGAGTATCAAAACAGAAAGCCAGGGGGTAATCCCATTCTTAAAAATCAACAATGCGGTCACCGCAGCTATTAACCGTAGCGGTAAACGGCGTGCAGCCACAGTAGTGTATCTTGAAACCTGGCACATGGAGATCGAAGATTTTCTTGACCTTCGTAAAAATACGGGTGATGAACGGCGCAGAGCGCATGATATAAATACCGCTCATTGGGTACCGGACCTGTTTATGAAGCGTGTCCTTGCAGATCAAGATTGGACCCTCTTTTCACCGAATGATGTACCTGAATTGCATCACACGTTTGGAAAAGATTTCGAGGCTCGGTATATCGCTTATGAGAAAAAAGCACAACAAGGCCAGATGCCCCTTTTTAAGGTTGTTCCCGCAACACAGCTCTGGCGCAAAATGTTAAGTCGCCTTTTTGAAACGGGCCATCCATGGATCACGTTTAAAGATGCGTGTAATGTCCGTTCTCCCCAGGATCATATAGGGGTGATACACAGCTCAAACCTCTGTACCGAAATTACCCTCAATACCTCTGCTGAAGAGGTTGCTGTCTGTAACTTAGGTTCTATCAACCTCTCACGCATGATCGACAACAAGAAGTTGAATGAACCATTACTTGCAAAGACGGTAAAATCTGCTGTTCGCATGCTTGATAATGTGATCGATATCAACTTCTATCCGATTAAAGAAGCAGAAACAGCCAACAAACGCCATCGCCCTATCGGCCTAGGCCTTATGGGATTGCAGGATGCTTTTTACCAAGTTGATATTGCATTCAGTTCTGAAAAAGCACTTGAGTTTGCAGACCAAACGATGGAAAAGATCGCCTACCATGCGATTCGCACTTCATCAGAGTTAGCACGTGAGCGAGGAACCTATGAGTCCTATAAAGGATCAAAATGGGACCGGGGATTATTTCCTCAAGATACCGTTGCTTTACTCGAATTAGAACGTGGCATGAAACTTGATCCATCAGCTCCTCAAGATGGGGTGCTTGATTGGACTCCCCTACGCACCATGGTTAAGCAATACGGCATGCGCAATTCTAATTTGATGGCAATTGCCCCTACTGCAACGATTTCTACGATTGCAGGAACTGTACCGAGCTTCGAGCCTATCTTCAAAAATATCTATGTAAAAGCCAACATGAGCGGTGAGTTTACCGTGGTCAATAGCTATTTAGTACAAGATCTGAAAAAGCTTGGATTGTGGAACTCAGATATGCTTCAACAGCTTAAATATTATGATGGGCAAGTGCATATGATCAGCTCTATCCCTGAGGAGATTAAAGCAAAATACCTCGAAGCCTTTGATATCGACCCTATGTGGCTGTTAAAGATTACGGCTGCACGTGGCAGATGGATCGATCAAAGTCAATCGCATAATGTGTTCATGAAAGGTGTATCGGGTAAGCAGCTGCATGATATTTATATGACAGCCTGGAAGCTTGGCCTAAAAACTACATACTACTTGCGTACCTTGGGTGCAAGTCAGATTGAAAAATCGACCCTCGATGCGAAGAAATTTGGGTTTACTCAAAAACGTGAATATGGAGCCGCGCAAGATATGCCTCAAGAAGCTACTGCGCAAGCTCATGCAACTGAAGAAATTGCTAAAAATACCTACATGGGTGCTTCATTGACATCGATGGAAAGTGACGCTTCTTTTGAATTACCAAAAGCATGCTCACTCATCGATCCAGAATGTGAAACCTGTCAGTAACTATAAAGGAACTTCATGGCGAAAATAAACGGAATAATTAATAACTCTACGGTAGATCCTAATAAGATCCTACCTATGCGCTATCTATGGGCTCGTCAGCATTACAAAGATGGAGTTGCTAACAACTGGACCCCTGAAGAAATCTCGATGCAGAAAGACGTTGAGCAATGGAAATCACCCCATGTCTTATCAGATACTGAGCGAAGACTGATTCTCTGGAACCTTGGATTTTTTGCAACGGCAGAATCACTGACGGCAAACAATCTCGTGCTTACTGTATACCGACATGTAACGAATCCCGAGTGCCGCCAGTACCTCTTGCGTCAAGCTTACGAGGAAGCAGTTCACACCGATACGTTTATCTATTGTTGTGACTCATTGGGACTTAATCCCGATGAAATTTTTAATATGTATAATACGGTACCAAGCATCAAAGCAAAAGATGATTTTGTCGTTGACCTTACAAAATCTATTTTAGATCCAAGCTTTAGCACCGTTGGGCCAGAAAACATTCGACGCTTTTTACATGACCTCATCGGGTTCTATGTAATTATGGAAGGAATATTCTTCTATGCTGGCTTTGCTATGATGCTTGCGCTTAAACGTCAAAACAAAATGATCGGCATCGGTGAACAGTTTGAGTATATCATGCGCGACGAAAGCCTCCATTTAGCCTTTGGTTGCGATCTTATCAATACGATCAAGGACGAAAATCCAGAAGTCTGGACTCCTGAATTTAAAGATGAGCTTGTCGAACTGATAAGAAAGTCGGTCATTCTTGAAAAGACCTATGCCTTTGATGCCTGCCCTCAAGGGATGCTCGGCATCAATGCACAGCAGTTCTGCGACTATGTAGAGTATATAGCTGACCGCCGTCTTGAAAGAATCGATTTACCAAAGCAATATGGTAAAAACAATCCGTTTCCCTGGATGTCGCAATCTACCGACTTAACCAAAGAGAAGAACTTCTTTGAAACTCGAGTTACTGAATATCAAACTGCAGGGTCTCTTGATTGGGACAAATAATCTGTAAATAGCAATGAGACTCATTAAGGCACCACGAAGGAGCTTTAATGAGTCTCTTGTCTTGCAGGAAGATGGGTTGTGTGATCTCTAAAATAGTATGTCTCTATTCCTCACTCTTGATCACTTCTCTATCAGAACTGTGTGTAGCCTTGCTGTCTTCTCCAGCAGCATTATGCGATCTAATGAGGTCCTGAATGGCTTGTATTTTTTCTTGGATGCTCATTTTCATATCCTCGGGAGCACACACTAATGCTTTCTGAAAACAGTCTAACCCTCGCGCGGTATCATTTTGTGAGCAATAATAGTTACCAAGGCCGATAAGAGTTCGAACATAGAGAGTTCTATCGCCATTTTCAGCATTGAAATGAAGCGCACGTAGATACCAGTAGTCCACAGTTCTACGTTTGGTGTCGAAATAATATGAAGCTTTATAATCAGTATACCCGGCATCGCCAAGACCGATAAAGACTTCTGCGAGCAATAAAGAAGATACGTCAAGTACAAACACATTTTCAAGATGGCGAAGCGCACAAACATACCAGTGGGCTTTGCTCACTAACTTGTGTTGATCTTTTGCATAGTGTGCTCTGCCAAGCCCGATACATGCTCGAGCTTTCAGAACTTCTTCGTTATCGCTATCACCAATTTTAGCGGAAAGAGCGTCCAAATACCACTTAGCAGAATCTTGATGAGTAGCGTCGGTGTATCCACAATCTCCAAGACCGATACAGGCTTGAGCTTGTAATCGTGCCTCCCCATCTTTGCCAAGCACACCGATAGCTTCTTTGTACCAATCAACCTCAGCTGTGTGAGTCGCATCTGTATGCCTTTCATTACCAAGAAGAATAAGCGCTTCGGCTCGAAGGTTTTTATTACCATACGTGCCAAGGA
>Ga0207145_1001_pt1 | contig 53609 bp, 53 predicted proteins | sample Alteio_BWMinHeat_35_FD_153578 | JGI IMG/M metagenome (GOLD analysis project Ga0207145, IMG submission 153578) | Enriched cells from forest soil in Barre Woods Harvard Forest LTER site, Petersham, Massachusetts, United States -... | ecosystem: Environmental > Terrestrial > Soil > Temperate forest >...
AGACAGCTTCCCGCTAATCTTTCTTCATGACTCCGTTTATCCGCTCTTATAACACGAAGTTTGTCACCAGAGGTAGACCGTTGAGCATAAGAAACAAGCTTGTTCACCGTCGGCGCTCCTTCAAAGCAGAGGAGATTTCGTGGATCTGAAAGATCAGGAGCCTCAACGATACAATGTATCGGCTGTGATTGTTCTGTAATCTCAATAAGATCAATTATTTTATCAACAGTATCACATGCAAGATTATGACCGTCGCCTATGATAATCAACTTAATGGTAGCTTTATCCGTAGCTTGCTTCAAGAGGGCACAGGACACCATCGAATAAGCAGGTGTACTCAAAGTAGAAAAAATAAAGAGCAGCCAGGTAAAATGGGTTTCATTAAAGGATAGATAGAAATTTTTCATAGAATCTTCTCCGGTAATTATTTTCATTTAATAATTATATCAGCAAATTGATGATGATGCAAACACACGGTCCTCTAGTACTGGCTTAAAATGCATCGGGAGGGACTTATTTAGCACTTGCTGGAGACAACATGCTAAATGCACTCAACGGCACACATCACTCACAGGTCAACTTCGGCGTTAAATTATTCTAAGCTCCCCCTAGAAAACAGTTTTCACCATGAAGCAATTCAACCTTGACCGCATACCTAAAGCAAGCTATAATTAAACTAGTAAGTATTACTCTCTTTTAAGGAGTTAGAGCCATGATAATGATGAATGTTATGTTAATCGTACCGAAGCCGTCTAAAGCTTTGTAGTATTGGCTCAATTCTCTCTTCAGATTATTTTCCACTTCTGCATCGCTTTTCTCAGACTTCCCCCACTCCCTTTTTGTTATCTTTACATACTCTAAAATAGCCATCTTGTTGGCAAGAAAAGGATGTGTACCCATGAGTACCCCGTTAATAAGAATCTGTGACATACGAAAAAAGTTTGGCTCAAAAGAAGCTCTCAAAGGTGTCTCTTTTGACCTCTATGCTGGCGAGCTCGTCAGTTTGCTTGGCGTAAATGGTGCTGGAAAAACAACGCTCTCAACGATTGTCGCCACACTTCATCCGCCGAGCAAAGGCGATATGCTGTATCAAGAACGTTCAATTTATGGGAACTTACCTGCTTACCGGCAGATTATAGGATACTGTCCGCAAAAGCCTAATTTGAATCCGCTATTAACCGTGCGAAAGAATCTGGAATACGCGGGTGAATATTATGGCATGTCTCGGGAGCAGATTGAGAAGCGCCTTGTTGAGCTTAATCAGCAGCTTGGTATCAATGAATACCTCGATGCAAAATCGGATGAATTATCAGGTGGTTGGAAGCAGCGTTTTATGCTTGCTCGCACCCTCATACATTCTCCAAAGCTGATCATTCTAGATGAGCCAACCGTTGCCCTTGATCCTGATATTCGCAATCAACTATGGCATTACATAGAACAGATAAAGGCAGAAGGTGTAAGCATCTTGCTTACCACGCATTACCTTGAAGAAGCAGAACGGCTCTCAGATCGAGTGGTAGTACTGCATGCGGGAGAGGTAAAGCTTATTGATACCCCTTCAAACCTTATGCGATCTTTTGAGAAAGGCCGCTTAGAAGATGTGTTTCTAGAATTAACACGTGAAAAAAAGGACCCTCTATGATACGTCCCTATTTACCACTGATGTGGAAACTCTTAAGAACCGATCTTGAGATCTTTACCCAAACAATCTGGGATAAACTGATTGATCTATTTATCTGGATAGTCACCATGGTACTTGTTACCACCTACCTTATGCCTGCATTTGGTTTGGCTGCAGACTATACCGGATTTTTGGTGGCAAGTCTTGTGGTAAGCGCTGGGCTCTTTGAGCTCTATGCAAGCGTTACTAACCTCATAAGTGATTTTGAGGGCGGTGATATTACCTCATACTACCTTACCTTACCAATGCCTTCCTATCTTGTATTTATCGAGAAGATGGTTTATTACACGATTAATACAGCCACAATGGGCATCCTGGTCCTACCCATAAGTAAGCTCCTTGCATGGAATTCCCTCGATCTTTCCAAGCTCAGTTATGGAAAGTTTTTGCTCATTCTCATGCTCTCTAATGTATTTTATGCAGCTTTTACCCTCTGGGTAACAAGTCGTGTAAAAGGTATGGAGCAAATTGGGAGTGTCTGGATGCGTTTTGTATACCCACTCTGGTTCCTAGGTGGATTCCAGTATTCATGGAAGGTGTTATATCTGTTTAGTCCTATGCTTGCCTATATAAGCCTCATTAATCCTATGATTTATGTAATGGAAGGAGCGCGTGCTGCAGTACTCGGACAAGAAGGCTCATTAAACTATTGGGTGTGCGTAGTAATGCTCTTTTTGTTCACCATTCTGTGTACCTGGCATGGCCTTAAGCGCCTGAGAAAACAACTTGATTATATTTAAATAGTTGAGAGTAAGCCTACTATTGGCTTACTCTCTTCGCTCTAAAAGAAAATAGGATAAAGGGCCATTACCGCTAAATGAGACCCGCTCAAATAATAAATGAACTTTTAATAAATGCTTTTCGAGCTTTAATCTGAACTTCTTTAGCACCAATGAAACCTGCAACTTTCAATGATTCGCCCATTCCCGAAGCTTTCTTATAGTCTTTCTTTAACTCAGCAAGCTCTTCTTCAAGCTTTTTAAGAGTATGTAAGTTTTCTATTAGATTCGTCCGATCGCGCTCATTTTTAGGAAGCCCTTTTATAAAGGTAAGCACCTTCTTATGATACCGCAAACTTGCTTTTGCTGCTGCCCATTGAAGCTGAAACGTACCTCCTCGCAGAGTTGCCCAAAAGCCTTCTTCATCATTTGCTGCAGCCTTTTTTTCAATGCGCTGTATTTCACGCTCATCATTGTCAATATAGGTTTGCACCACATTTTCAGCTTTCAACTGATCAAGAGTTGTTGTATCGACAAAAAGACTCAGATCATCTATCCAATCAGCAGAGATAGTAGGTACAGATAGACACATAACAATAAGTAGTTTTTTAAGCATAGCCATCCTTATTTTGGGGGCCTTCTTCTCTGACGACGACCACCGCCCCGGCGTTGATCATGTTCTCGCGTCCGCCATTCTTTACTACGATCGCTTACCATACAGGTTACATTCACGATGACCGGTTGTCCATGTAATTTTTTTCCACGCAATGCACTTACTAGATCAGGGCTACAATCTGAAGAAAGTCGTACAAAGCTACGCTTTTTTATCACTCGAATTTTTTGTATCTGATCAGGCTTTACCGTAGAAACTTGAAGAACAAATGTACGTATGTCTTCGGATGTTATCCCATCCTCGCTGCCTCTATTTATAAAGATCTCCTGAAATTGCTCATGATCAGGCTCCTCAACATGAGTATAAGGTATCTCTTCAAGATCAAGCTTTGAAAGAAATCTATCATATAATAATCGCACCGTCACCTGCTTAAGCTTTTCTACCGATAAACGCTCTATGAGCTTTTCAAGGGCAACCTTTTCAGATATCTTTTCATCTTTTTCAAAGTACGCAGGTATTTCCTGAAGATGTTTTTTAATAACATCTTCAGCAGAGGGAACATCTATCGGCTCAATAATTGCACCAAAGCGTTTCTCAACTTGCTTAACAATTCGCTGCTCAGCTCTGTTGATAAAAGTAATGGCAATACCTTCTTTGCCTGCCCGTCCGGTACGCCCTACTCGGTGTACATAGCTTTCAAGGTCTTCAGGCATCGAATAATTAATTACATGAGTAATATCAGGAATATCGATGCCACGTGCTGCAACATCGGTCGCTACAAGGATAGTCGTTTCACCTTTTCTAAATTTTCTTATCACGCGATTTCTTTGCTGCTGACTTAAATCTCCGTGCAAGGCAGCAACATTGTACCCACTTTTTGTAAGCTCATCGGCAACTTCACTCGCAAGGATCTTCGTCTGACAAAAAATAAATCCATAAAAGTCCCCTACCGACTGTATAAATCGTGTTATGGCATGAACTCGTGCACGCGATGGCACGATGCAATAATATTGTTTAGTCTGTGATGCTGCTACAGCTGATGGACTCACCCGTACTGATACCGTATCTTTCATATGTCTTTTCATGATTTGGGCAATACCGGGTTTAACTGTCGCGGAAAAGAGCCATATTTGTCTATCTTGAGGAAGATGCTTCATAATTTCATCAATTTCTTCCTTGAACCCCATATCAAGCATAATGTCTGCTTCATCTAAGATCAGCGTTTCTATTTTGCCCAGATCAAGGGTCTTTCTGCGCATATGATCATTAATCCTGCCAGGAGTTCCTACTACTATTTGTGCTCCCCGCTTAAGATTTCTCATCTGATCATCAATTGAGACACCACCATAAATGACTGCCATAGATATACCAAGATGAGAGGCTATCTTTTCAAGACTTTCATAAATCTGTACCGCAAGTTCTCGCGTTGGCGCTATAATCAATGCCTGTGTATTTTTTTTATTTCGATCAATCTTCTCACATAAGGGTATTCCAAAAGCCAGAGTTTTCCCTGTTCCTGTCTGTGCTTGGCCATGAAAATCTATCTTTTTTGTGGATAAGAGAAGAGGAATAGCTTTTGCTTGAATTTCTGTAGGAATAGTAAAGCCCTGCTTCTCTAAAATATCGAGCAGTTCTTTAGAGAGGGGAAGATCCTTAAATGTGACCATAGAGTGTCCTTTCGAAATCCCCTTATTACTTGCAATGTAACAGGTATTGATCGGAAAAGTCAATGGTTTTATTTTTTTGAAAATATTCTCATTGGTTATAAACGAATCGAAGTATTGGCATCGCTATTGAATAACATAGTTCTTATTGGTCGAATATAGCCCGCAGGCAACATCTCAGGGAATTAGACATTGTCTTCATCCAAAGTGCTGATCAAGTTAGATGGGCTCAGCTATTTCTGGTCAAGCATTGATATATATATAAGAATGGATAAGAACCCTCTTCAGTTGCCAATCGGTTAGTCAAATATAAGTGATCGCCCTCTTGAGTAAGCTGATTCAAAAGACTGAGGCAGGCAAGCTTTTTGATTTCATCACTCTTCAAAAGAGCCACTATATACTGATTCAGTTGTGCTATAAGTATTTCATCGCACAAAATGTGCGACTTTGCCTCTATGATTTCTCTCCACAAGGGAAGAAGATCATTGCGATGAAAGTGATAGAGAAAGATCACTGCAAGATCTCTCACGTTCTCTTTCATTAAGAGCTGCTCCTGTTCCTGTCCAATTGCTTGTAACTTTGGAGTTTCCAGTGCTCTAGAAAATAAGAGAACCTCTGCAATATTTTGAAGAGCCCTTTTGGCGTCTTCTCTTGTGGGGGCATATCTTTGTATACTTGCTAGCAACACCATCTTAAGATAGGAAGAAAAGTCGATGGCATTACGAAGTGCGGGTGCCATATGATCTTCCGTTTCCCACATTTGAGCACCAGACTCAAGAAGCAATAGCGCTGTACGAAATGATCCATAAAGACTGGCAATCTGAAGGGGAGTATAGTCGTTAGCAGTACTTACATAGTTAACAAATGCACCAGCATCAAGTAATAATCTTGCCGAATACACCTCTTCCCTCATTGCTGCAACCTGCAATGGGGTTAAGTTTCCGCAGCCGGTCCCAGCATTAACGTTCGCTTTTTTGCGAATAAGCGCCGGCAAAAGCGCTATATTTCCTTCTTGAACAGCAAAAGACACGAGCCTATCAAGATGTTCCTGTATTCTATAATCACTTGGGGGTGAATCCGTAACCTGTTCTGCCCCCACAGACAGTAATACCTGACGTAAAGAATCGTCGCTAGCCAAACAAGAGCTGAGCACAAGATTAAGTGAAAGCTGCTGCTCGAGTCTACTTACTATCCGTTCAAGCACATACCATTCAGGGTCAGCAAATCCGTGCACCGTAATTGTACTCATATAGCGCCGAATATTTGAGATACATGTACGTAGTTCAGCCAAGCTTTTTTGACCTCGTTGAAAAAGGGGTACCATAGCTTTGCGTTTCTCTTTTAAAGATTTGAGATGCTTATAGTTTACCTGTCGAGAAGCCTGTGGGGTAGCATCTTCAAGCCTATCAAGCAAAACTTCCATACATTCAGTATGCCCATGTATAGCAGCCCAATCAAAAGCTGTATAGGTAAAGAATAGATCGACAGCCTCTCCCTCCTCGTGCACATACGTCACCTTATCTTTTTCTAGTAATGGAGCACCCCTAGTAAGGAGCTCTCGTATAAGAGAGGCATTTCCCACTTTTGAAGCTTGAATCAGCTGAAGATGTAATTCTTTTTGTTGCTCTTGAGGAAGAATAACTGCTTTCTCAAGTTGTAGGTTCATAGCGCACAGATTAAATACAAGAGTACAGAGCCCAAGTATACGTACTAGTATCATGATATTTTCTCCCCATTACTGATATCTCGTAGATTCTTTTTCTGTTTATTGTATCGACATTAGGATGAATATCAACATTTGGCTATTCTTAGAAGGTCCTCCCCTTCTGATTCCCACAAACTCACAAATATAGCGACACATGGTATGATTGAAGCTCAAGCACATCTGAGTCTTGCTTGTAAAGCTGGAATGTACCACTACCAACTCTTGACAATTACCTAGTTTATTTTTTAATATTACATACACATAGTAAAATTTAGTATAAAAATAACCTGGGAGTTATTATGGACCTTTTAAGAATTTCTCTTTATACGATATGTATAGCAGGCAGTTTATTTTCCCTGAATGGGATGGATCTACCTAAATTCCAAGTGATCGTTAATAATGCTCTAATTGGTAAATATTACAGCGTACCTCTAAAGGTTACCTATTATGAGCTTCCTAATAAGAAAATATCTCGCATCGTTAGCCCTGAGGAAGTTGCCTACATAGGTATGAGCGACATATTCCTACCAGGAAGCACAATTGCCTTTTCAGGATACGGACAAGTCGTGGGACACAGCATCAAAGATACAGGATTATTCTCTCATATGTTTCGCAGTAAATGGGATGCTGTAAAGCACTCTAACACAGATCCATTAGTGATGACCCTCTCTGCAAAGCAGTCATTCACTGGGCCCAGTGAATTAACATTTGATTTTTCAAACAAACTTCCTGAAGCTATTACTAAGAAATACGACAGTATAATGGCCTCGGGCAATCCCCTGGAAGCTTTTGGACGGTTGCGCTACTGGAGGTTAGAGAATATCTTACAAGTAGATCAACTCTTAAACCTTCCCGATGATCAGATTCACAAAGAACTTGTGCCCGCTAGTAGAATACAAAATGCTACAACTGCTGAAGATGTATTCAGGTATATGTTGGGACTTGATAAAAACTATACCCAAGACGATATTCAAAGAGCTTATATCGAGCTCTCAGTTCAATGGGATCCAAAAAACATCATAGACGATACCCATAAAAAGTTTGCTGAAAGGGTCATGGCACTCATTGAAAAAGCTTATACAGCTTTAATGCAGGCCCTTAGCCCACTGGATGCCTTTGCTCGTTACCGAGACTCAGAGCTAGTAGCAATCATGAAAACCTTAGATACTGATAAGCTGTTAGAAATATCAGATGATCAGTTAGCTACTGAGCTTATTCCTACAAGTACCTCCGCTCATGCTCTAAAGGCTGAGGATGCCTTCATGTATATTTTAGGGCTTAATGAAGATTATAAGGCACCTGACGTTGAAAGGGCTTATGCCAAACTTGCAACCCAATGGGATCCAAAAAATATCGAAGGCGCTAGTAATAAAAAGTATGCAAAAAGGGTCTTAGCCCTTATTGAAAAAGCCCATGCCATCTTACTGCAAGCCAGAAAAAGCAAAGCGCTGACCCAGTGATCAAAGCTCGCACTTGTCGATGGAGTAAGTCCCTCGTACGAGGTACCCCAAAATGCCTATGCGGAACATTTCAACCTGAGAGTAAAGAGCCCGCCAACCCTTGACTTTTATTTATAAAATTTTCTATCATTAATACATATAGTGCAATTAATAAAAAAATGGCTTTGGAGCTAGTATGGGCTTTCTACGAATCTCTCTTCTTACTATGTTTACTGCAGGAAGCTTGTTCGCATCACATGCGATGGAGGAGCCTCCAAAGTTTCAAGTGATTGTTAATAATGATCTAATTGGTACCTATGTCAGCGTACCTCTAAAAGTTACCTTTCATGTGCGTCGATTTGAGGAAATATCTCGCATCATTAGCCCTGGGGATATTGCATACATAGGTTCTACAGATGTATTCGTTCAAGGAAGTGTTATTACATTTTCTGGCTATGGACAGATCCTAGGCTACAGCATCAAAGATGCAGGATTATTACCTGAAATGCTTCGCAGTAAATGGGAGCAGGTAAAGCAGTCCGACTCAGACCCATTAGTTATCACGGTCTCTGCAAAGCAAAGATTATTTGGGTCTAGTGAACTAATATTTGAGTTTTCAAACAAGCTCCCTGAAAAAACTATTAAGGCATATAACACAATAATGACATCAGGCAATCCGCTCGCAGCTTTTGGCCGACTACGCTACTGGAATTTGCAGAATATCTTACTAGTAGACGAGCTTTTAAGACTTACTGATGATCAGATACGCAAAGTACTTGTTCCTGCTCGTACCTTTCAGAGCGCCACAACAGCTGAAGACGTCTTCAGGTACATATTAGGACTTGATAAACAGTATACGCGAGCAGATATTCAAAGAGCGTATATAGATCTTTTAACCCAATGGGATCCAGAAAACATAGAAGGTGATAGTAATAAAAAGTATGCTATGCGGGTCTTGATCCTTGTTGAGAAAGCTTATACTGCCTTAGTTCACAGCCGAGGCATGCTTGAATGGCTCGTGGTTGATTAATTTCAGCTAACCGGTTTAAAGCAACTATCAATAATAGGATCACTACGGTTATCTAGTGATACCAATCGTATATAATCTCCCAGATATCGTTAAGCGGACCACACTAAAATATCATGTATTTCTGCACTTGTTTTATACACCTAAATCTGATATCCTTTCTTATATGAACATTAATACTAGCGTAGGATATCAAAGTCTTACCACTCATCATTCAGTTCTGTTCCTCCTCCTGGGCCACCCGGCCTAACTATTTCTACGTATTCACCCTCATTTTTTGTTTTCACACAGATCTCAACACCGTCCTAAGGGGTTATTCATGGTTAACGTACATAGTGACTATAAATTTGTCATAGCTATTAATAAAACAATTGATATTGGAGTTGCTCTTAACGCAGCTTCCCATGTTGCCTTAAGCATCGCAGCACAAGCAACTGAAGAACAGAAAAAGCTTATGAGCTTTACCCCCTTTGTTGATGCCAACAACACCGTGCTTCCATCCATCTCCGGGCTATCTTTAATCGTGCTTCGCGGCTCTCAAGGCGACTTAACTAAGTTAGTATCAGCAGCCAAGGAGCACGGTCTTTTGCATGCTGACTTTATAGAAACAATGACCGGTGGGACCTATGCCGAACAACTTGAACGCACCAAAGCCAATACCGAGCATCTATATTATGCAGTTGCACTCTTTGGAAAAAAAGAGATGATCGACCCTTTAACCAAGCGCCTATCATTATATCGGTAAGAAGGAAGAACCATGAAACCAACCATCTTACGCTATTTAGATCACGGAGAGCTTCTTCAGGATACAGCTACCATCCTTGACGTTATTGCTCAGCCTGATGGGAGCTGCTCTGTCATCCTTGATTCGACGATTTTCTATCCGCAAGGGGGTGGACAACCGTATGATCAAGGTACCATTACCGGGCCAAGTGGAATAATCACGGTGAAAGAGGTAAGAGTGTCCGATGGGATTGTATCCCATAGCGGATCGATCACGGGAACCTGTGCACCTCATGACCTAGTATCACTAGCACTCGATAAGGAACGTCGCGAATTCAATAGCAGAAATCATACGGCAGGTCATATCATTGACATTGCTCTACGAAACTGTGGTTTTGCCTTTCCAGCAGTTCGTGGCTACCACTTTAAAGAAGGAGCCTATTGTGAATATGCAGGAACTCTTAACGAAGAAGAGCGTGCAGCACTGCAAAAGCACCTTCAAGACGAAGTAAACCGTCTCGTGAAACAAAACCTCCCGGTGAGCATAAAGATTATGGGCTATGAAGAACTCAAGAGCTTGGCTGGATATGTTCCTGAAACTGTAGCTCAGGGCCAACAGGCACGAGCGATGATCATAGAAGGGTACTATCCCATCCCCTGTGGAGGTACGCATGCAAAAACTACAGATATTGGTACACTAACGATTGTGAAACTGAGAAACAAAAGCGGGCACGTACGTATCAGTTATGATATTACGTAATGCACTAGGAATACATATGCAGTACAAAGTACAAGATATAGAAAAAAAGTGGCAAAAAATCTGGGCTACCCACCCGATAGCGCAAAGCAAACAAGCTGGCTCGGGGAAAAAATATTATTGTCTCGATATGTTCCCCTATCCTTCAGGATCAGGGTTGCACGTAGGCCATTGGCGAGGCTATGTGCTCTCAGATGTATATGCTCGTATCAAATGGCTTCAAGGCTATAATGTACTTCATCCTATGGGATGGGATGCATTTGGGTTGCCTGCTGAAAATGATGCGATTAAAAAAGGACTCAATCCAGCAGTAAGCACCGCTGAAAATATTGCTCACTTTAAAGAGCAGCTTAAAGAAGTTGCTGCTATCTATGACTGGTCTAAAGAACTCAATACGACCGATCCTTCCTATTATAAATGGACACAATGGATATTCCTTCAAATGTTTAAGGCCGGATTAGCGTATGAAGCGGTCATGCCTATTAACTGGTGTACTTCTTGTCTTACTGGACTTGCAAATGAAGAGGTGGTAGATGGTACCTGTGATCGATGCGGCTCAAAAATTGAGCAACGCAATGTTCGACAATGGGTACTTAAGATCACCGACTATGCAGAAAAGTTACTTGAAGGCCTTGATCGTCTTGATTGGCCAGAAAAAGTAAAGCTCATGCAAAGAAACTGGATCGGTAAAAGTGAAGGTGCTCAAATTCTATTTAAAGCACAGGTGGGTGATGACATCATAGAGCTTCCGATCTATACGACTACGCCAGGTACCATATTTGGGGTAACGTTTCTTGTGATTGCTCCTGACCATGATCTTGCCTTGAGGCTTGTTACTCCCGACCGTTTGAAGTTAGCAACTGAATATCAAGAACAGTTTATTTCAATGACCGGTACTGACCGCCTTGAAAATATGGCGCAAAAAACTGGATTCTTTACGGGTACCTATGCTATCAATCCTCTTACTAACAAACCAATTCCCCTCTTTCTTGCTAACTACGTTCTTAAGGAGTATGGTACGGGAATGGTAATGGGGGTACCGGGACATGATGCCCGTGACTTTGAGTTTGCGAAGCTCTATGATATTCCGATCGTACAAGTAGTGACCTCTCCCTCAATGCCTAAGGAAGGCATTTCTAAAGAAGCCTATGAGGGTGATGGAACACTTATACATAGTGGTACATTTAGTGGTCTTGAGCTTCATAGCCAAGCTAAACAGGCGGTGATCGAGTATTTAGAGCAAAACAATTTGGGATCGCGTACAACTGCGTATAAATTACGAGATTGGATATTCTCTCGTCAGCGCTATTGGGGCGAACCTATACCGCTTATTCATTGCGTATGCTGCGGTGTCGTACCGGTCCCTGAGGCTGATCTTCCCGTTGAGCTTCCCTATGTGGAAAACTATAAACCGACAGGAACTGGCGAATCTCCTCTTGCCGCGATTAAAGAGTGGGTCAATGTTACCTGCCCTCAATGTAAAGGTTCTGCAAAACGAGAAACTAATACGATGCCTCAGTGGGCGGGATCCTGCTGGTATTTTTTAAGGTACCCACATCCAGATCTTTCATCAAAGCCTTTTGATGAGAAAGATATGGAGTATTGGTTACCCGTAGACCTGTATGTTGGCGGTGTAGAGCATGCGATTTTGCACTTATTATATGCACGCTTTTATGTCAAAGTACTCTATGATCTTGGCTTCCTTCCCTTTGATGAGCCCTTCACTCACCTTTTTAACCAAGGCATGGTTAACAGATATTCTGAGCTCTCAGGGCATGTTGAAAAAATGTCTAAATCTAAGGGCAATGTGGTTAATCCCGATGAGATCGTACAGCAATACGGTTCTGATGTTCTTCGCCTCTATATCCTTTTCATGGGACCTCCTGAGCTTGATTGTGAATGGCAAGACACTGGACTTGAGGGTATTAAGCGCTTCTTAAATAGGTTGTGGAACTACCTTACCACCGAAGGCGTTGTTCTTACTGAGAACCAACAAGAAGATGCTAATACAACTCAACGAGTTCACCTGCTTATTAAAGATTTCCAAGAGCGTGTTGATCGGTATAAACCGAATACGGCAATATCTTCATTCATGGAATTCTCCCATGATGCAACTGATAAGCAGATGAAGTTTAGTAGAAAGAGCATTGAGATCATTGCAACACTTCTTTCTTCAATGGCACCTCACATGGCAAGTGAACTTTTAGAGGTACTTCTTGGCAAGAAAATTGAAGAGTGCGCATGGCCAAGCTATGATCCAAAGATCACTGCCACTACTACCACAAACATTTCTGTACAGGTTAATGCAAAACATCGCGCAACGATCAGTGTATTAAAAGGATCGAGTCAAAATGATATTGAACATGAAGCTCGACATGCGGTCGCAAAATGGCTTGAGACTGCGGAAATTGATCGTATCATATTTGTGCCCGATAGAACGATTAACTTTATGCTGAAAAAATAAATCTCTAGAGGTAAAGCTACAGAAAAGTAGCCAAACTGTTGCATGCTCAAAAGTCTTTGTGGTAGCGTAAAGGTACACAAAAACCAAGAGATGCACCATGAAGTTTTTCCTAGATACTGCAAACTATAAGGCTCTGGCTGAGGCAAAAGAGACGGGCCTCCTTGATGGCGTCACCACAAATCCTACCCATCTAAGTAAAGAAGGGGGTAATGTAAGTGAGCTCATCAAAAAAATTGCCTCACTACTCTCTCCGTGCGATGTCAGTGTTGAAATAACTGAAAAGGATCCATGTGCTATCTATACCCAAGCTCATGAAATTGCAGCGTTAGCACCTAATATCGTGGTGAAAGTTCCGTGCTTTCCTGAGTATCTCCCACTCATTAACAAACTTGTTCATGAAGGAGTACCGTTAAATATTACTCTTCTTTTTTCTGCCGTACAGGGGTTATGCATGGCAAAGCTGCAGGTAAAATATATCTCCCCTTTTATCGGAAGGTTAGAGGATATCGACTCTGATGGTATTGAGCTCATTCATGACTTAAGGCAGATAGTAGATATCTATGCTTATGAAACACAGATACTCGCAGCCTCACTGAGATCGACACTGCATGTTCATGAAGTGGCTCTAGCAGGCGCGCATTGCGCAACCATACCGGTTAACATATTTCAAAAAATGCTCGATCATCCCCTCACAACTAAGGGGATGTCTCTTTTTGACCATGATTGGCAAACACTTGGTATTAAGAAATTTCCATAACACAAACAAAGCGATTAGCATTAGTAAGGCATATCTTTAAAATAAGCATTCTTATTGGGCAAGTTCCGATACAAAAAAGGAAATCTTTCCGACTCGCTTACAGGAAACGACCGATATAAGTTTAATGGGCACACTCGCTGCAGTTTGGAAATCCTATCTTTTCTTGAAGATCACGCTATGCTAAAAAAGCATCTCAGTTTTCTCAAGGAGTTTCTTATGCAACAACAATCGCAACAACCAACAACACCTTTTGCAACCCATGATGAGCTTATTCTCGTCGTTAAACGAGACAAACTCTTTGAAAATCGACCTGCCTGGCACGGACTTACTGCTTCATCTTTTGATGACCTTCTTCAAGTGATTACGCAACACCAAGAATTTCATCCTCGCTCTCTCATGGAGACCGATCTTACCTACAAGCAGATCATCCCCTATCTAGTCTTCACTCATGGGGGTAGGTATTTCCTCATGCAGCGCCAAGCTCATGCATCTGAACAGCGCCTTAAAAACAAGTATTCCCTCGGTATTGGTGGGCATGTACGCAAAGAAGATCTCTCCGCTACCGATATTATGGGTTGGGCTCAACGAGAATTTAATGAGGAAGTGAACTATGAAGGCACCTATACTGTCAAACCACTAGGAATCTTAAATGATGATTGCAACGCTGTAGGCAAAGTTCATTTAGGACTAGTGCTTCTTATAGAAGGTACTTCAGAAAATATCTCAATACGGTCAGAATTGAAAAGTGGTTTCTTGTATTCACTCAAAGAGTGTGAAACTTTTTACCCACTCATGGAAGACTGGAGCCAGCACGTCTTTAAGGTTCTTAAACAGCGGTAGTATGTTGGAAATTGCTTAGAGTAATCGCTTCGGCGTCCACGGAAACAGAGCATTTGTTCGTTTTTTATATGCTTCGTACTCGGGGTTTGTTGCCAGATGCTTTTCGGTAATCGGTAGTGAAAAGAAAAGAATGATAGCCGTTATAGTAAGAGGACTTATAATCGTAAGCGCTGCATATCCTACGGGCAAAGCAAGTAGCCACATCGACCACCACATAACGAGCTCCCCAAAATAGTTAGGGTGGCGCGTAAGACGCCATATACCTCTATCCATAATGTGGTCCTTATGAAGTGGATCCCTGAGGAATCGCTGCAGTTGCCAATCACCAATAACTTCACAAGCAAAACCGATACACCATAATAAAACCGCAACAAAATCACGAAAACTAAATGATCCCGCTGTTGAATTGGTCATAATGGCAATAATCGAGAATGAGATAAGCCATAGGAGTATTCCCTGGAGCATAAATATCCGCAAAAAACTCTGTAGATACAACCAAGGACCCCACTGTTGTGCGAGTGCAGTATAGCGAGGATCTTCACCTTTACCCCAGTTTCTGTAGAGTATATAACCTGACAAACGAAGTCCCCACAGAGTAACGAGTACTGTTACGAGAAAATGTCGAGGAAGATATAAACCGTTAGTAATCAGTGAATACCAGGTAATGGCAATAAACCCAAGGCCCCAAAATATATCAACAACCGTATTTGTACGAGTAAGCAAAGAAACCAAGAAGGCAGATCCCATAAGACCTAAAGCGAGTCCTAGACATTCAAGATATGTCGTGATCATACTGCTCCACTCACTCAATAATTGCGCTTACCTGGATGACGCCTTCGTGGACGCATATGACTTGGTTCTGCTTCAATAACACTTGCACGAACCTTTCTACCCCCAAGAACAGTATCACGCAAGGCGTTGATAAGCGGTCTCATACATTCGGCAGGTAGCTGAATAAAGGTCCGTCGATTAATGACACGTATTTTCATGATCTGATCTGCCTGTACCAATCCAGTTCCAGTAAGACATGCAAGGACCTGATCACGAGTTACTCCATCGTCCGTACCCACATTCATAAAGAGTTCTTGAAGATCATCAGGCATAGATACTTTACTTGAAGGGGTAAAGTTCACATCGTCATTACCGAGTGAACTGAGGAATTTATCGTGGAGCACTCTTACGAGTACTACACGTTGCTCATCGGGAGAAAGTTCACTGACCAACTTCTCAAGCTGTTGGTCCGAACTGCTCATCGTTTCAGGAGAAACATGCTCACTGATTTTTGCAAGATATCTTGAAGTTTCTTCAATGCGCGCCTTCACAATAGTTTCCCGATCAGGAACATCAAGAGGTTCTATCGTAATCTGAAATTTTTGCTGAATATGTTGAATTGAGCGAAGCTCAGTTTTTGAGAGCAACGTAATAGCAATGCCATCTTTTCCGGCACGTCCCGTTCGCCCTACTCTATGAATATAGCTTTCATGATCTTCTGGCAAGGAATAGTTTATCACGTGCGTAAGATTCGCAACATCGATTCCACGGGCTGCAACGTCAGTTGCAACAAGAATAGTGATTTCTTTATTCTTAAATTTTTTGATAACCAGATTACGTTGTAACTGGCTCATGTCCCCATGTAAGGCGCCTACATTATATCCGAGCCTAATGAGCTTTTCTGCAACTTCACTGGTAAGAATCTTCGTTTGGCAGAAAATAAAACCATAGAAGTCGGTTGCACACTCTATAAATCTGCTCAGTACCTGTAACCGGGTTCTACTTGGCACCATGCAAAAGTATTGCTTTGTTAAGGGAACAGATGCCTGCTTTTTACCCACCTTGACCGTAATAGGATCTCGCATATGGGTCTTCATAATCGTTGCGATACCTGATTTAATCGTAGCTGAGAACAACCATATCTCACGATCAGAAGGAGCATAGCTTAAAATCTCATCTACTTCCTCTTTAAACCCCATATCAAGCATAATATCTGCTTCATCGAGTACCAGAGTACGAACCGTGCTGATTTTAAGGATTCCTCGCCTCAGATGGTCATTGAGACGTCCAGGAGTCCCTACGACAATATGGCATCCTCGCCTTAATGCCTGGGTTTGCGCTTCCATAGAAACACCACCATAAATGGCTTCAAGACGAATATCCATAGCTCGTGCAAATGGGGCTATACTTTCTTTTATCTGTACAGCAAGCTCACGAGTAGGAGCCACAATAAGTGCCTGGGGAACCTTCTTGGATACATCAATACGATGTAACAATGGAAGGCCAAAGGCAAGCGTTTTCCCGGTCCCTGTCTGTGCTTGACCATGGAAATCTATCTTTTTAGACTCCATGAGCACCGGAAGCGCTTTTTTCTGTATATCTGTCGGTTCGGTAAATCCTAGATCATCCAATATTTGCTGAATAGGAGCAGCTAAGGGTAATTCTTTAAAAGTATTCGGCATAACATCCATAGTAAAGAGGACAAGCTCATTTATATTTCACAATACGAGTATCACGGAGCATTATACGTGGGAAATCCCCCAGAATGTTCTTTTTGATCGATGTATCGCAAAGTGAACTGAGAATGCCTGAGAGACTATACACATTTTTAGAATACAGAAAATTACAAAAAAGTATACTAAGATTTAAGAACCGTCGGGATACCCCAAAATACAAGGCGTCAAGGGGAAATTGGGGCAAAACAAACTGTCCATTACTCTAGAAAGACTGATCGAATACCCTTACAACCTCACGTGGTCCCATGAAAGATCAGCTGATGAAAAAAAATTGACATTTTCAATTAGAATTATTACACTTGCAAAGTAAGTACATAAAGAAAACATTTTACATTAAGGTTTATCCATGAAAAAACAATTTATACTAGGTGCAGCGCTCCTAGGAAGTTCAAGTATTTTCGGATCGGAATCGGTTACTATGGCACGTCAAACCGTTGAACAGGCCAGAGCTGCCAAAGTTGCAAATTATGAAAACTATTGTAAAGAGATTCGACAAGTTTGGTTGAATGTGAGAGGAACAATCCCAGTAGCTACTCGACTAGCAGAGGCAAAGGCTTTACTATTCTCTTTGCTTCAAAGTCAGACTGCACCAAGCCAAGCTCTGGATGCTGTAACTGAAGACCTTGAAGATCTACAACATCGTAAAGACAGCTCTAGGCTAAATGCTAAGGACGTGCAGGAATTTGATGCGCTAGTAAGCGAATTAAACAACTTAGTTGCAGCTAATATGGGTAAACTCTTGCTACAACAAACTAGACCCTCTACTGTCGCTAAAATAGATCATAAACGTGAAATCAAAGCCGACAATTGCTGCACCGCCTTTTCAATTCTGGTAGCTCTCGGCTTGCTTGGGTACATGACAGGTATTCCCTTTCATCTTCATTTACTATGAAAAAACATCTTATTCTAACTGTAGTGCTCCTTGGGAGCTCGAGTATTTTTGGATCTGAATCCTCTACCACAGCACATAGTACCATTGAACAAGTCTCCCCTGCTAGAGTCGCAAATTATGCAAATTATAGTAACGAGACTCCTCAAGCTTGGTTGGAAATCAGACAAACAATCTCGGCAGATATCCGATTGACCCATGCAAGGAATCTATTTCTTTCACTACTTAATAGCAACAATGCACCAAAAGATCATATTATTGATGCTGTATGTGAAGACCTTGCAGATTTATGGCTTCACAATCAATCTGAGTTAAGTTCCAAGGGCATAGAGGATGTCTCAACACTGATGAAAATTGCCCTTATAGCGAAAATAAATAGAGGACGCCCACTTCCAATAAGCGATAATCTAAAGCCTGATTTAATTAGAGCATTACAATCAAGATATTCTATCATTGATGATATCAAACATGCGCTCTATTTCTAGGTATGGCAGTTGTCTGCTTAATTTACACTGGATTGACGTGAGTTTTAGCCCACGTCCTGTTGAGGTATCGTTGATTCAGAAATGTCTTATTCAATCCAATTTCAATACAACCCTGTTGCTTTGCAGATAGATATTTTCTCTAGATCGCGTCGGTCTTTTTTTGCCCACCTGGGAACCCATATTGATAAAAAGGCAGAATCGTAGTATAGTGATCTAGTATTGTATCAGTTAAACCCTACAACCTTACCTATGGTTCTCATCGGTAACTATACTCTAGGAGCATATATACATGTCAAAAGAGATATTGCGTTCGTCGCAATTTCGCACCGTAGAACAACCTCTTGAGGATACTGGATTTACCCTCAATGAGGCACAAAAAAAAGACCTTGCTTCCCTCTATGAGGGCATAGCAGATTCATTCCGCCAAGGAGCAATCATCTCAGGAACCGTCTTGAAGGTTGACTCTGATGGGGTTCTTATAAATATCGGCTATAAATCAGATGGTCTTATCCCTGGGTATGAATTTACCCAACATGAGCTCAAAGCATTAAAGCCCGGTTCAACCCTAGAAGTTATGCTCGATGAGCTTGAGAACCATGTGGGCACTGTCATGCTCTCCTATGAGAAAGCGAAAGCGCTCAAAGCATGGAGCTCTATCATGAAGCTCTACAATGAAAATAAGCCTGTTGAAGGTATGGTTACCCATAAAGTTAAGGGTGGCTTAAGTGTTGATATTGGTATCCCTGCATTCTTACCGGGATCACAAGTCGATACCCAACGTGTTGCTGATTTTGACCAATTTGTCGGACAGAACATTGTTGCCCATATTATCAAAGTTAATCAAAAACGGGGAAATGTGATTATTTCCCGTCGTAAGTACTTGAATGAAGAGCGTACTGAAAGTCGCAAAAAAGTTCTTGAAACACTTGATGTTGGTTCAGTCGTTCAAGGAACGGTTAAAAATATCACCAAATATGGGGTATTTATCGACATTGGAGGCGTTGACGGACTTCTTCATATTACCGATATGACCTGGGGACGCATTGGGCACCCTAGTGAGCTCGTTAAAATTGGCGATAAGGTAACTGTTAAAATCCTTTCGTTTGATAAAGAGCATGAAAAGATCTCATTGGGCATGAAGCAACTTGCTGAAAATCCATGGGAAGCTATTGATGAGTCAATCAAAATTGGCTCAAAAGTTAAAGGCACTATATCAAGTATTACCGATTATGGGCTTTTTGTTGAAGTGCGACCTGGAGTTGAAGGACTTATCCATATCTCAGAAGTATCATGGATTGATCGCATTACCGATCTTCATAAATACTACAAGGTCGGTGACAAAGTAGAAGCGCTTATCGTATCACTTGATAAAGAAAATCGTCGCATGTCCTTAAGCGTGAAACAGCTTGAACAAAATCCATGGGATGCAATCAGCGAAAAATATGAAGTCGGACAGAAGATTACCGGCAAAGTAAGCAATGTTACTGAGTTTGGTATCTTTATTCAATTAGCTCCAGGGATTGATGGCCTTGTGCATATCTCAGACTTCTCATGGACTGAGCATATTGAACATCCTGCAGATCGCTATAAAAAAGGTGATCTTGTAGAAGCGGTAATTACCGGCATCAATAAAGAGAGTAAGAAGATCTCCTTGGGTATCAAGCAGCTCACTCCAAATCCTTGGGAAGACATTGTGGAGAAATACCCCGTAGGTTCTTCTGTCGAGGGCGAAGTGAGTAAAATAACTAACTTTGGTGCTTTCGTAAAACTTCCTTCTGGTATAGAAGGGCTTGTGCACGTTTCTGAACTTGGCGGAGATGCAGAGAAGGTAGAGGATATCCTTAAAATTGGAGAATCCAGAACCTTTAAAGTTATCAAGGTAAGTCCTGAAGAGCATAAGCTTGGCTTGAGTCTGCGTAGCGATGAAGAAGTTGCTGCTTCAGCAGCTGCTAAAGAAAAAAGCAAAAAAGAAAAAGCTCCTACTATTGCTCGCAAGAAGCCTGAAACGACTACAGCTCCAGCTGCTCCTAAGCAAAAGTCACAGCTTCAGCTTGAGCTTGAGAAACATGCTGCACGAAAACAAGATGAGTCAAAAGAAGGCTCTTCAGATGATGAATAACGTGCTGAATAACGAAGGAGCCTTTCATGGTTGAAAGAACGCTTGCCATTATTAAACCGGATGCCGTAGCGCTTGGACAAAGCGGTATGATCATTTCGATTATTGAATTGAATAAGTTCTCAATCGCCGGCATGAAAAAAGTTCACCTCTCAAAAACTGAGGCTGAAAAGTTCTATGCTGTACACAAAGAGAGACCCTTCTACGGTGAGCTTGTTGAAAGCATGACCAAAGGACCGGTCATCGTTATGGTGCTTGAAAAAGAGAATGCTATTAAAGACTGGCGCGATCTCATGGGAGCAACAAACCCTACAGCAGCCGCCATAGGAACCATCCGTAAAATGTTTGGCATCTCCATAGGAAGCAATACAACCCATGGTTCTGATGCTCCTGAGACTGCACGAGTTGAAGTTCCTTTCTTCTTTCCAAACATGTAATCTCAAGCGGGGATAGATATTATCTATCCCCGCTTTTCTTCTCTTCAAAGTTCAAGCGTTCTTGCGCTCAATTAGATATGGAAAAATCAGCTATTGTTTGGGTTGGTTAAGAGACAGAATCTTTTTCAATGCCGCGGCTTTTAAGAAATTCATCAAGGATCCCATTAATGAACTTATAGGCATCTTTTTCTGCAAAACATTTAGCGAGCTCTACGGCTTCATTAATAATCACGGCCGCGTCCGTACTTGAATGCTGCAATTCCCATACAGCGAAGCGTAAAATAAGCTTTGTTGCGACGCCAAGTCGGTCAAATCGCCAATTCTCTATGAGAGGTGTAATCTGCACATCAAGAACCGCCCGCTCTGAAGAGACGGCCAGGGCTGTTTTAAAAACAGTACTATCCTGGGGTATAATAACACCAAACCCTCGAGAAAGATTATCAACTATAGACTCTAGGGAAACTTCATAATCAAAGGCATCAACTGCATAGAGCACTTGAAAAATTAAAGAACGCTGCTCTGTGACGGTAAGGTCTGAACAAAGAAGATCTGAATAACTCTCGCTAAACTCTGGCATCTGCTCGCTACCACTCTCGCGCATATCGCTATTCATGCACATGATTATTTCTTAGCATCGACCCGTTCTATATATTTACCCTCGCGGGTATCTATTTTAATGATATTACCTTCATTTACAAATAGAGGCACCTGTATCACCAGGCCTGTTTCTAAGGTTGCGGGCTTCGTAGCACCACCTTGTGCAGTATCACCGCGCACTCCAGGCGGAGTCTCTTTCACTGCAAGTTCCATAAACAATGGAGGGGTCACCGTAATCGGTTTCTCATTAAAATAGAGTACACTATACGCTGTTTGCTCTTTAAGATAATCAAGGACCTCACTTACCTGGTCCTTGCTAAATGCCATCTGTTCATATGATTCTTGATCAAGAAACTCATAAAGCCCGTCCTGCTCATAGAGGTAGAGCATATCCTTAAATTCTAAGTCGGGAGATTCTAGTTTTTCCTCAGACCGGAAGGTTTCTTCATGTATATTGCCAGAGATAAGGTTTTTCATTTTGGTACGCATAAAGGCACCACCCTTACCAGGTTTTACGTGCTGATATTCGGTAACCGAATACGGCTCACCTCTAAAGAGTATCTTAGTTCCCTTACGCAAATCTCCAGCTAATACCACGGCCGTTCCTTTGTTAAAAGTAAGATTTTCAAACTTTTTTTCAGTATAATCAATATAAAAAAAGAATCAATCTCCAGTATGAGAGTTATTATCCTCGCCTAGCATTTCTTATACAATACTTCCCTGCAGCTTTCCTAGCTCCCAATAGGAACTGTTCTCCAGTTTAAAGAAAAAACCAAACGAGGGGCTATCGCTTAGAAAAAAGCTACGTAGAAGGCTCATCCATCGTTTGGAAGATACGAGAGGACCTCCAATTACCCTTCTTGGCCAATCACCTGTCATTACTAGCTTTTTACCCTTTTTGTAACGAACTTGACAGCTCCTTCGCATCAAAATATCCTAGTCTCAAATAAAATAATCGCATCTTGGTATGAAAAGGTATTCTATGACTGATGATACGTTGCACTTCTTAGATAACCATCCTTTTCTTAACAAAGATGGCGAAGATTATAAAAACTTATTGCACACCCTTGATCCACAAATCTCATCATATATCATCGAAGAAGTGCAGGCTCAAAGAGAATCCCTAAACTTCATTGCATCAGAGAATTATGCCTATGATGCAGTTCGTGAAGTCCTTGGGTCTGTATTAACCAATATCTACGCTGAAGGGTACCCCGGTAAAAGGTACTACCCAGGATGCTCAGCAAGCGATGAAGTCGAGACTCTAACTGTAGAGCGCTGCAAAGCCCTTTTCCGTGGGGAGCATGCAAACGTCCAGCCCCATTCAGGTTCCCAAGCAAATATGGCAGTGCTTTCATCAGTACTAGAGCCTGGAGATACCCTCATGGGATTGAGTTTATCCTGTGGAGGCCATTTAACCCATGGACACCCGGTAAGCTTTTCTGGCATGTTCTACAAAAGCATCGCATACACCGTGGATCCTAAAACTGAGTATATCGATTATGAAGCTCTTAATAACCTTGCCCAATTTCATAAGCCAAAACTCATCATTACCGGCGGCTCTTCATATAGTCGTCTCATTGACCTTGAAAAGTTTCAAAGGATAGCTCAATCGGTAAATGCATATCTTCTTGTAGACATTGCTCATACAGCAGGACTCATTGCAGCAGAAATATTTCCAAGCCCATTTCCTTACGCAGATTTTGTCACTGGAACTACCCACAAAACACTCCGTGGACCACGTGGAGGTTTCATTTTATGCAAAAAAATACACCAAGAACGGGTCGATAGAGCCGTTTTCCCAGGCACCCAGGGCGGACCCTCAATGAATAATATTGCGGCTAAAGGAGTGGCTTTCCATCTTGCCTCAAGAGCAGAGTTTGTTGAATATATGAAGAAAAGTATTGCTCTTGCAAAGTTCATGACTCGAGCATTTGAAAAGCGTGGATATCGTATCGTATCTGGAGGCACAGATTGCCACCTATTTGTTATCGATCTTACTAACCTTGATACCACAGGACGAGCAGCCGAAGCACTCTTAGAAAAAGTCGGTATCTTAGTCAGTCGGAGTGCAATACCTTTTGATCCTCAAAAGCCGCTCATTACGAGCGGTATTCGACTCGGTACACTTGCCTGTGCTGCAAGAAATATAACTGAAGAACAGGCCTACGATGCCATTGACTCGATAGATATCATCCTTAGAAACCCTTCGGATGAACAAATTCATCAGACTATCAAAGACCGTATAAAAAACATTGCGTTACAGCTAATCGAACTATGAGTTCATGGGTAGATAAGAAATGTGTTTGCTCGGTACATAAGCAAAAACAGATTATCTTTCCCCTCTCGCGAAAAGAAAAGATATATGACTTGGTCCTTAGAAATCAGGAAAGCTTAACTAATTACAATACTGGTACGCAAAATATGCTCCGCTAAGGACTACGCCTCCTGCGACCAAAGAATTTGTAAGGGTAATAGAGCTCGGCGTCTCAACCTTTGGAGCTAGTACTCCAAGCTTTACGAGTTCTTCTCGCGCTTGTTCAGCGTTTTTATAGAGAATTGCATTCTGAATACCAACGCGCTTTGCAGCAAGAACATTTTCAGGTTGATCATCCATAAATACGATATCATCAAGGGTTAAAGGTTGCTCCCTGAACTCAGGCAACTCGTTAAGCGCTTCAAAAACAAGAGTGTATGCCTCGTCATTTGGCTTAATGGTGCCTAAATCACCAGAATAGAAAAGATGCTGGAACTTGCTAAAAATACTCTTTTTAAAGCGCACTTCGAGAACGTGTGCAGCCCGCTTATCCGCATTTGAAAGGGCAGCCAAAACAAACTTCTTGGTCCCATCTTCATGATTTTGCGATGCTAACTCCTGAAGAAGTTTAACGCCATCTCTAAGCTCACTATTCATTGCAGCATTAACCTCTGGAGTAAATATGAGCCGAATCGCTTCCGCCACAAGATATGCCTCGCGATCACTCGCCAAGAAGTGTCCCTGACCATATCCCTGCGCCTTGAACTCTTCAAGCTTTTTATAGGCGAGAGCCATGGCAGCCTTATCCGAGATATGACCTGCTTGATACGCACTAATTAGGTATGGAAGCTCTTTTCCAGATGTGGTTCTTGTAGGAGTTATATGTGGCGCTTCTATTTTTTCAGCCGATTGCTGTGCTCGTAATTTTTTATACCAGACTGTCTGATCAAAATCATCAGAATGTTGACGAATTTCATCTTCAGGGATGGCTTGAAGCATCCCAAAAATAATTTTTTCTAATCCTTTTGGATTCTTAAAATCACGTATGGCATAAGAGATTATGTTCCCAAGACCAAGCTCCTGGGTATAGGAAAATGCTGAAAATTTATAAAATAGACCTCCCAAATCAAGCAAAAGAACTCGGGGTTCAGCACAAAGACCGATGGGTAGCAAGAATAGGAAACTAAGGGCAAGGATGTAACTTTTTTTCATAAAACTCCTCTATTTGATACTACCAGTATACTATAAAAGCATATTTTTCACAACCCTTACGATGGTCTGATCGTATCGTTCGCATGAAAAAGCCGCCATCCTTTTTTTTATGGCGTCAGTATACACACTATCCCTAAAGTATTTGGGAAGTATGTCCTTCAGACAATCATAATCATCTAAAGGTTCCGCAAACCCGTGTTTAACCATAAAATCAATATTGAGCTGTTCCCAAAAGATCGTCCCTTGAGTCTTATCAAGAATCATGGGGACTCGTAACATCAACGCTTCACACACCGAATTGGGACCGGGTTTCGTGATTAACACATCAGATATGGCCATCAGATCAGCAATTTGGTTGGTATACCCAAAAACTGATATCGTAATGCCTTCGGGGAGGAAAATCTTATTAATATTTCGTTTCAGTCGTTCATTTCGACCTAAACATACAATGATATGCATAGGCATACCAAGCCGTGCAAGTTGTCTGACGTAGCGATAGCTTGATTGGGAGCCCGCACCTCCCATAAAAACCATGACCACTGGCTTTTTAGAAGGTATCTCGAACTTGTCCTTCAATGCGGGAATGTTTTTGGGGGTATAAAATTCAGGACGCAGGGGAAAACCGGTGATAATGACCTGCTCTTTAGGAATCTGGGCCTCGGAAATTTTCTGCCAGAGACCTGGATCATCAAATGCAAGCGTGTAGCGGAACTTTTTAAAATAGGGTGGATGAACTCCCGTCAAATAATTAGTCGTATCAAGATCATTCGTGAGAACTAGAAAGGGAATCTCGAGTTTTTCGCAAGCTTCTAAAAGAGCTCCGTTTACAAAGGGCATCACCGAGATAATCAGATCCGGCTTTGCATCCCTAAAAAAATCCATCGTTAATTTTACCAGAGCTCCGTGGCGCCAGGTGAGATACTTCTTACCACCTTGTGAATACTGTCCGATAAGATTCGTCCATCCACATCTTATAAAAAAATTATAGAGATCTTCGCCATCAACTTTTCCAAAAGTCATCGTGCCAAGAGTATCTACCGGTGCATAGACAGTTCTCATAGTATCTAAAACGGTTATATCATGCTCTTTTAAGTAGGTGCATAGACCATTTGCCACCGACATATGGCCACCACCACCCGCACATGAGAAAATAAGGATATTCTTTTTTTGAGAATTTGTTGGACGTACGTACCTTTTTCGTTCTCCAGGGCGCTTCACGGGTCCCTCAATTTGACCTGACGCAGTTCGTGCGTCACGGCGAAAAGGATGGCGCCCATCAAGCGAAACAATCATCAGACCGAAAAAAAGGAAGGTGTACAGAGTTTTTTTCATGAAGATATTCAGTTACATCCTACGATGCAAAACAAAGAAAACTGCATCTGGCTCGTCTATGAGGAAAGTATAGCATACTTCTTAGAAAAGGAAATTCCTTCGCTGTACCCTATCCTAGAGAAGCATTCTGATCTTTAACCAACACAAAGTACCATACAAAACTCAATTCTAAAAAAAGAAATGTATCGAGAAAGGTAAAAAACTGCAAACAACGAGGAAGAGCTTGTACTCATCCTCGTTGTTGTCAAATCCGTATTTTGCAAAATTCGAAAAAAGTCATCAATGAGAGTCAGGAATTGATACTAAAGTCATAGAAGGCATAGACACAAGAAAGTCGAGCATCTTCTTCGCAGCTTCAATACTAGCTCTAATAGCGAGTTCACTCTTTGCATCTTCAGGAAACTCTTCCAATTTTTGTGAGAACTTGGCCTGGTAAGCATTTTCTAGTTCCCTTACAACACTCCGTTCTACACTAGGATCCGCTTCTTTTTGCCTCAACTCATTCTTCTCTCTTTCAAGACCAAAAGCTCTGATCATAGCCCAGCTTACATGTCCTTGCGCTAGATGAAGAATGGCCACATAAAGAGGAAACTTCTTGATCGCGTCGGGCATATCTTGATGAACCATTTCAGGGTTCTCAATAATTTGCTGCAGACATGCTTTATAAAGCTCTCTCATATTTGGTTTGGCCAACTCTTCCAACGCTGCATGTTGGCAAAATAATCGTTTTACTTCGTCCTCCAGTACAAAATTGGACTTTTCACTTGGATGGGTGCTCGTTGGTGGAACAGGAATCGCTTTCGAGATATTCATCGAATATGTCGAAGAAGCAACTGCTACACTTAAAAGTATTGTACATATTTTAGTATTCATAATCGGTCTTTCGGTTGTATGGATAGTTTATTATTATTCGCATAATGCTTTTATAAGCATACCACCGCTGATTTTATTGTCAAATAGTGAAATGAAATTGGGCCATGCCCGGCGTACCAGCAAGATCCTCCCCTTAGGACGAAGCCCTGACAGTATTTTCAAATCATAATTTAGAATGAAATTGGAATGGGCAAAGATCTAGTCAAATTCTCCCAGTAGGGTATCCTTAGAAAGATATCCAAAATGGCTACCCTATCTGAGATACTATGGAAAAAAATTACGATCATCTGAAAGCAGAACCCGAAGCCCAAAAGTTGTGGGAAACCCATAAGGTATATAGTACTGAAAACAATCCGGGGCCTTTATACTCGATCGATACTCCACCACCAACAGTCTCTGGTTCTTTACATATCGGGCATCTATTTTCCTACACGCAGACTGATATAATCGCACGGTATGCTCGGATGAAGGGCAATAGCGTTTTCTATCCTTTTGGTTTTGACGACAATGGTCTTCCCACCGAGAAATACGTTGAAAAAAAACTTGATGTACAAGCGTATTCGTTGAAACGCTCAGAGTTTATCGCCTTGTGTCTTAAGGAAACGACCGAAGTAGAAAAACAGTTTGAAACTTTATGGCGCTCCATTGGACTCTCAGTAGACTGGAAAGCATGCTACTCAACAATTGATGAGCGGTCGCGCTATATTTCACAGCTTTCATTCATCAAGCTCTATAAAAAAGGCCACATCTATCGAAAGGATGAGCCAGCGCTGTACTGCACCACCTGTCGCACGACAGTTGCACAAGCAGAACTGGATGATCTTGAAAAAGAAACAACATTCAATGACCTTGTTTTTACCGCAGATGGTGATGAGCTTATCATTGCTACGACGCGTCCAGAATTACTAGCTGCGGTAACAGCGGTGTTATATCATCCAGACGATCCACGCTTTCAGCATCTTGCAGGAAGGAAGGCGACGGTTCCTTACTACAAGTTCGAAGTACCCCTTATAGCTGACCCTTTGGTAAATCCTGAAAAGGGAACGGGACTCGTGATGTGCTCAACCTTTGGTGATAAAACCGATGTAATCTGGTTTAAGACACATCACTTTAAATATAAGCCGATCATCGGCCTTGATGGTAAACTTACTGCTGCAGCTGGTCCTCTTGAAGGAATGCGCGTTCCCGCAGCAAGGGCCGCTATTCTTGAACTTCTTGAAAAAGAAGGCTCACTCAGGCGACAACAACCACATAAGCAAACGGTCAATGTTCATGAACGCTGCAAAAAAGAGATCGAATATCTGGTATTACCGCAGTGGTTTCTCGCCCTATTGCCCCACAAAGAAACTTTTATTCAGGTAGGAGAAAAAGTTGAGTGGTACCCATCATTCATGAAAGCACGATATGTAAATTGGGTAGAAAACATCAGCTGGGATTGGTGCCTCTCACGCCAAAGATTTTATGGGATACCATTTCCCGTATGGCATTGTACCCAATGTAAAGAAGTAGTCCTTGCACAAGAAGACCAACTACCCATAGATCCTCAGGAAATTCCATTCCAGGGCACCTGTTCGTGTGGAGGAACCTCATTTACGCCCGATACAGATGTTATGGATACTTGGAATACGTCAAGCCTGACACCCTACATTTGTGCAAGTTTGCGTATGCCCTTAACGCCCAGCATCTTTGAAGAATCAGCGCAAAGCTTTATTCCCATGACTATGCGCCCACAAGCTCATGATATTATTCGGACTTGGGCATTCGATACGATCGTTAAATCCTGGCTTCACAATGAAACGATACCCTGGAAAACTATTGTTATATCAGGACATGTACTCTCTCCGCAAAAAGAGAAGATCTCAAAGTCACAAGGGAATACCCCCCTAACTCCCGAACAGCTCTTAAAGCACTATCCTGCAGATGCTCTACGCTATTGGACTGCATCAGGCGGGCTTGGCCATGATATCTCATTTTCAGAAAATCAGATAAAGATCGGACTCAAACTTCTCGTTAAGCTCTGGAATGCTTTTAGATTTATTGAACCTCATATCCAAGGCGTTTCTCTGAAGGCTCCAGCACCCAAAAGTCTTGGTGTCGCTAATGAATGGTTACTCAACAGTATGAGTACCTGCCAAAGAAAGTATGAGCAATACTTTCAGGAATTTGAATTTAGCTTAGCACTTGCAACTATTGAACAGTTTTTCTGGCATGATTTTTGTGATAACTTCGTAGAAATTAGCAAGGATCAACTACTCAATCCCGATACCTATCCCCAAGAGGAAGTGCAAGCAACCCGTTGGACACTCTCTCATGTAGGATTACGTATCTTGCAGCTCTATGCTCCTTTTGTACCCCATGTTACCGAAGCGCTCTACGGAGAGCTCTACCAAAAAGAAGTTGAAAGCCCTTCTCTTCATATGACCAAGTTTGCTGCGTATCAGAAAGCATTTGACTATCCTGAGTCAGCTCAGATCATGGGTCATATTATTGCGATTATAGCGATGGTTAGAAAGCTCAAATCTGAACAGCAGCTATCCCTAAAAACCGATTTAACGACGCTTACTATTGGGTGCCAAGATGCTGCATTACGACAACAGCTACAAAAGAATGGTGCCCTTATTAAAGGTATTAGCAAAGCTGCGAGCATAATGTTTGTACCTGATAGTTTAGCACCCCAGCTTTCAGAAGAAAATGGTACTCGGAAAGCTACCTTGAGCATATGATTACACTTATCAATCGCCAACGAAAAGTCCCTCTTGATGAACAGTGGCTTACTGAGCTTATCACAGAGATACTCACGATACTATCCTATCAAGATTTTGACATTGGAATTCTCATAACCACGAATAGAACCATAAAACGGTATAATGAAACGTACCGACATAAAAAAGGTCCTACCGATATTTTATCATTTGCTTATCACCCAAACACCACTCCCGGCACGAAAATAGAGGCTATTTACGAGGATGAAAAAAACCTTGGCGATCTTATCCTTTCCCCAGAATATATCGTGCGTTCAGCAAAGAGCTTGGGAGTTACCTATGAACATCGTCTTATGATTCTTACCATTCATGGAATATGCCACCTACTTGGCTATGACCATGAGACTGATGAGGAGTATGCTGTAATGCAAGCCTTGGAAGAGTCAATTTTAAAAAAGATACCCAGACGATTACAACGCTAAAGCAATTCAAGCTTTCACTTTGGACCGGCCAAGTAAGTGGCCCAAGCTAATCAGTACTATCCAGAGCTTGCTTTCGCATTAATTTTTTGAAAGGCTTTTTCATAAAAACAACCTATAGGTTATAAATTGCCTTACCCTATTGCAGCGCTAAAGCAAATCAAGCTTTTTCTTAAGGGAATCCCCAAATGGAGTCGTTCGTATTAACCACTGGAGTTGAACATCGATACGCTCTTCATCGCTCAGATGCCAATCAATTGCAGAATTTCTAAGGCGCTGAGTCAGCTCATACAGCACAATACCGGCACATACCGAAACGTTAAAACTCTCAGTAAACCCATACAGTGGGACTTTTACAAAAGCATCTGCATGCTCAAGTGCATAGGCGCTTAACCCTTCTCGCTCAGTACCAAAAACCAACGCTACTTTTTTATCGAGAGGCAATTCACTAATGAGAGTATCATTCTTGTGGGGAGTGGTTGCAACAATCGTATAGCCGTTGTTGCGCAGCTGTGCAAAATTCTCACCGATATCCTGAGATTGTCGCACTTTATAGCGCTTAAGAGAAAGCCATTGCTCAGCCCCTTTTACAATGCCTTTCGAAAGACTAAATTGATGTCTTTCTTCAATAATATGGACATCTTGGATACCAAAACAATCACACGTGCGAACTATCGCGCTCAAATTATGTGCTTGATACAGATCTTCAAGCACCACCGTAATATGGCGGGTCCTCTCTTGTATGCGCGATTCTAGCAAAGCACGTCTCTCAGGAGTTATCAGTTGCGTATACTCGCGTAAGAGCCTCTCCTTAGCCGACTGTCTAGAAACAGTATCTTCGTTTGCCATTGAAATAGTTCCTTTTCATACTAGTACAACACTTGATGATCTATGCCCGGGATTTGAGCTTTCTTGTGATCTAGCTTAAACTAATCTAGGTAATAGCTCTATAAACACAAACTAATACTTTATACTATCATGCAAAAACTATTCAGAATCTTTATCTATGCGACTCTTTTTTCACTCTCTCATAAGATCAATTGCGCTCCTAAACAAACTCCTCTAGATACCTGCCATACTCCCTGCACACAACTCAAAGAGGGTAGCATAACCATTTTTATACATGGAACCGTTTTCCCTGGCGTCTCACGTCTTATGGGCCACCATGAGAAGCGGCGCGGCTTATACCATTATTCAGCGAACCCCCGAAGATTAACGACGCGACAACGACTCGGAAGAGCACTATACAGCGTCGCTCCCGATGAATTTCCCCTTGAAAGTTTCTATAAGTTTTACTGGTCGGGAGAGCTTACTCTTCCTGCACGGAAAAAGGCCGCTCAAGAGCTTTTTAATCTCCTGAAGGATCATAAAGGTCCCTGCACCCTTATTGCACATAGTCATGGATGCAATGTTGCCTTACATCTTGCCGAATACGCGGAACAAAAAGATGCTCTTGGCAATGTTTCACCCCTTACCATAGAACGGCTCATCCTCCTTGCACCGCCGGTCCAAGAAGCAACCACTCATCTCGTGCATGCGCCCAACTTTAAGAGAGTATATTCCTGCTACTCTATCGCAGATGTCATACAGGTAGCAGATCCTCAAGGGATTACTAAGGAAATGAAAAAGGGAAAAGAAAAGCTACCCCTATTTTCAAAGCGCACCTATGCGCCAGGACCACGTCTTACCCAAGCACAGATTACCTTCGGAGAACGTAATCCAAGCCACAGAGATTTTATTCTGCCACCCTTCTTTGGACAGTTACCGCATATTCTTAAACTGCTCGATACGCCTCAAGCTCGGAACAGTGTGCACGTTATCATTGAGGTACCCTTTCAAGGACACTTGCCTCATCTGATTGAAAAAAAACAGGAAAGGCGTATGATGAAAGCTCACAAACCGAGTACTAAGCAACGACGAAAGCAGTAGCCTTACACCATGTATGCCCGTCTCCTTACTGTTTGCATCATCACGTTATTGATTCCTAGTTGCAAGCAAAGCAACTACTACAATAAACGCAAACTATACCAACGAAAGGTATTTCTTGCAGGACCAGTTCCAGATGGTCGGGCTACAATTTTTATTCATGGAACAAAAGAATCTATCATATCGAAATTAGTACATAAGCTTGATTACCCCTATGGTGTCGTCCAGGCATCGACAATTAATTCGAGCTCGGTACTCTCACGTATTGCCCATACACTCGCAGTAGCGTGTCCCGAAGAATTTGCTTTGGATACCTTCTACTTTTATGGATGGCATGGAAGGCTCAACTTCCCTTCAAGAGTCCATGCGGCCGAACGGCTTTATAATGTTATTAAAAACCATAAGGGACATCTTACTATTATGGCTCATAGCCATGGCTGTAGTGTTGCTCTCTATTTGGCATCTCTTGCAGAGCAAGATCAAAATAGTTCATTCAAGGTTGATAGGTTGATAATGCTTGCACCACCGGTACAGATTGCTACCAAACATTTAATACACGCACCGATTTTCAAAGAGGTGTACACCTTCTACTCAACCTCAGACTTCCTCCAAATCGGAGATCCCCAAGGCCTCTATTGGGAATCTTATGCGTACTCACCTGCAAACACCAAAGTACCATTTTTGTCAGCGAGAACGTTTGATCCTGCTCCAAATATTATGCAAACTCGTGTACTGCTTGATCGGCATAGCCCTGGACATCTTGGTATTATGCTTTCCCGATTCATTAAACATATTCCATGCCTTGTGCAGATGATACATGACAGGGCGCTTCATGGGGGCTATGAGACCTGTCGTAATTTATATACGATCAATATCCCTCCTTGCGGCCTTCCTCCAGAGTTTATACATGACAGAGACCTTAAAGGGAAGTACATTCCTCGCTCTTCATATTATAAGACAAAACGAGCACTTCAAAAATGTGAGGCTCCTGCGTAACTCAGCATTGATGAGCACGTATCGCCTCACTACGAATCCATCAAGAGCCAAGCGACTGCATATGCCCTTTAATAAAAACCACCTATTGTATCACTATTTAGTTCTATCTTTTGGTCGTTTCTCTTGAAAATTAATCAGGCGTACCCCACGAAGGAGAATAAGGAGATCAGGAACTGCATGAAACAGCGCCGCTTGAATAGGACTAATAAAGGAGAGTAATGCGAGTATTATACCTATCGTATGAGTCAGAGCGAAACCTAAGAGAAGATTCTGCTTAATCGTTCTCATCGCTTCACGAGATAAATCATATAAGAACACTATTTGATCAAGCTTATCCGACATAAGCACAATATCTGCTGCTTGAATTGCTGGCTCCATTCCCATACTCCCAATAGCAATACCTACGTGTGCTGCCTTCAAAGCAGGAGCATCATTAATACCATCTCCTACCATAGTTACTAGATGACCTTTTGCTTGCAGTTTTTTAAGCAAAGCAAGTTTTTCATCAGGCATTACCTCGCCATAGGACTGGGCAATGCCCAACTGATAGGCAACATTTTGGGCAACTGATTGCTTATCACCGCTTAAGAGAATCAAGGAATTCATACCGCGCTCTTTGAGTGCGTCTATAGTCTGACGAGCATCAGGTCTAATCCTATCAGCAAGGCAAATCTCACCCAGAACCTTTTCCTCTGTAGCCACATAAAAAGTTGTTAGCTTCTGCTCAGGAGAGCATCCTGGAGGGATTCGTATATTCGCATGTTCCGAAGCTTCGATAAAATGGCGGTTGCCCACAAAGTAAGTCTTCCCTTGATATACTATGGTAATTCCATGACCGGTCAGTGAAACATATTTTTCTGGATCTGGTACTTCAAGATGTGCTTTCTGTGCCTCGTGCATAATAGCTTTTGCAAGAACATGCCCCGATTTCTTTTCTGCGATAGCAGCCAAGAGAAGTATCTCGTTTTTTTCATAGGCAGAATCTAAACTCGTTAAAGAAACGACCTCAGGAGATCCCATAGTAAGCGTTCCGGTCTTATCAAAAATAAGCGTGTCCATGCTTGCAAGGGATTCAAGAGCTGCACCACTTTTAACCAAAATACCGCGCTTGAAAGCGGCAACAATAGCAGCCAACATAGTTAGCGGCGTCACTAACGTGAGCTCTAAGGGAGACCCAAAAATAAGTAACGTAATAACCATACGAGTATTACCGGTCAGAAACCAAACTACCGCGATAAACAACAAAAACAATGGAGTAAAGATGCGAGTGATACGATCTGCAAGGCTCACAATCTGAGCTTTGTTTTTACCCGCTTGATCAATGAGAGCACGAATTTTGCCAAAAAGGGTCTCTTCACCAATAAGCTCTACTTGGACCACTACACTCCCCGCTTCAACATATGTTCCTGCAAAAACGAGGTCTCCTTTAACCTTTTGTAGTGGTAGATATTCACCGGTAAGAACCGCTTCTTGTATACTAGCTTCACCTTCAATAATGGTCCCATCTATGGGGATCCTGCCTCCCGTCTTAATAATAACTTTCATTCCGGGCTTAAGGTAACTGAGGGGCACTAAAACTTCCTGAGAGTCTTGCTTAATAAGAACCTCACTTGGCATTAATTCTATTAATGAACTTAAGGCATCTACAGTACGCTGCTTAATAAGCGCATCGAAATAATGTGCAGCAGCCATAATCATAAGTACCACAAATATTGCCGATTTTTCTCCTCCGAGGAGAGCAATAATGGTAGCAATACTGATAAAAAGTTCAGAGCTGATCTGTTTATGTACTAGCCCTTCAAGAGCTTCATAGAGGACAGGAATAAAGAGCAGAGAGATGGGAATATATACCCAATAGGAGGGAAGTGCAAAAACGTGTGGAGCAAACCAGAGCGCAAGGACGGTAAGAGCGTACAGAATTTTCAGGGGATAATAGGCTTCATTAAATTTCTTAAAACTCTCCCATCCCATGCATCACCTAGCCCCCGCCTCGAAGCCGTCCACCGATCATATGATCAGAAGGCCGTTGATCACAAGGCATCTGTTCAATTACAGGAATGCGTTGAATAACTGCTTCATTTTGAAGAGCACATCTATGATTATCAAGACGATCCTTCTTATCAATGATAGCAGAAAACTGTCCCATAGCCTCACTAAGCATATACCAAGACATACATCCCAAAACAGCATATACACCATACCGATGGTGCACATTTGTAAGGTCTTGTCCCTTAATTTTGCGCGTCTTATCTGCCTCTATACTCCATAATGAAATGTCCCACTGCCGCTTATAATAGAAATAAGCTGCGGCAGCGGCCGCACCACCTAGTGCAAGCTGGCTTAAACCTTTACCTAAACGAATAATATCCCATCCACTAAGCGATTGTAGCTCTTGGTGAGTTCTATTGGTCATCTCTTTAGCAACTTGCAAATAGCGCTCTTTCTCTTCAGGCCCCGTAAAGAAACCTGGTATGAGCAATTTCCTAACTCTGTCTGTATCGATTCGTTTTAATGAATCGATCATCTTATCTTCTATTGCATATATACGTGACGAAAGAAGTCCAATGAGTACAATGTATCTTATTTTCATGATTCACCCCATGTTCGTTAGCTAGTCTCACCTTACCTCATTCCTTTTTCAAAAGCAATGGGTCCCCACCTCTCATGCATTCAAAAAGCTACGTCGTCTTTCCAAATATCCCTTTAAATACAAACTGCTCTATAGGCTTACGATCAGACGGCTTTTCGCGCACCTGAAGTTCCTCAGGCAATACCGAGAGAGAGCTTGGCTTACCAACGGCGAAGATCGCTTCAACTGTATATTCTTTTGGAGCCTTAAGCACTTGATGTGCTCGCTCGTAATCAAACCCTTCCATTCCATGGACTACAAGACCCATTGAATAGCCTTGAAGTGCCAAATTCTCTAATGCAGCCCCCGTATCAAAGCTATGAGTACGAGAAGGTCTGTCATCATAAAAAAATAAACTGCGTGACAGAACTACTATAAGCACGCCAGCCTTATCTGCCCATCTACGATTTTGAGGGGTCAGTAGATCTAAAAACGTATTCCAATACTCAGAATCTCGATCTGCATGGACAAAGCTCCATGGCTGATTGTTAAATGATGAAGGAGCCCAGCGAGCTGCTTCAAAGAGAGTATACAGCTCTTCATGGCTCAAAGACTCTCCAGCCATTGCCCTAGGTGACCATCGATCTTTAAGAAGATCAAGAATGGGATATGCTGCTTTACGTTTTTGCACAACTACCTCCTTGTGCTTAAATATTTTTGCGCCCGATATAATAGAAAAGACCGCTTCCTAAGAGTACAAAAAGGAAAATTGCTCCCGCAAGAGTCTGTGTCATTTCGCAGGGACGAATAAGGTATGTTGTTAAGTACCATAAGAAAGCAAAAAAGAGAGCAACCGATACGATATGGATACCTAATCGAAGTGCAATTTGGACAGGCCCTTGCACATAGCCATCTACAAATATTAGTCCCAATAAGAACAGACAAGAAATAATGAAATATGAAATCAAAGAAAAAAACATCATACTGCCCCTTCAAAACAGCTGCATCTTCAACAGGTAGTATAGCATAGCATGTCAGATTAACCTAGTTCAAGGGTAGTGAACAAAAAAATTGTTAGTTAGCAAAACGCCAAACGTGAGGATCCTAAGGATACATTTTTACCAAGTGCATGGAGCTCGTCACGCACAACTTCTAAAAAGATCTGGCACGGTAAAATAGGCACCAAAGCCGATAAAGCCGCTCTTATTGCAGCGACTTATAAAATCATCTGCACCAAAGGTCAGATACAGATTATCTGAGAAGAATACTCTATTAAGCCATTTAAGATGTGGTCGACGATCCTGGTCAAATCGGTTATAACCTCTAAAATCAAATATCTCAAATGTGGTAAGCCACTTAACACGATCATACCAAATCCACCAATCAGCCCCCAGACCTGCAGTCCCCTCAAAAATTCCCGCACGTACCGCGCCATAGGGATGCCAATATTTACCAACTTGCAGATTTAACCGAATACCATTGCGATGGCCATGGATTAGTACCTGATCATCGAAGAATGCAATTCCATCATATTTGGCATACCCCCTACTTGAATACGTTAATCCTAACTTACCAAATACCCCAGAACAGGAGGCAACGTATCCTTCACCATACCATTTAACATCGGTCTTTCTCCCCTCATGCTCTCGATAGGCATGGGGCAATATTTCGAGGTGACTATCGATTCCTACCCCAATATTTCTTACACGTTCGATGCAGTTTCGTGCATAATCTGAAGTACATTTAATATCCGTGTAGAGTTGGTCATCGGCAAGAAGTTTCGTTAGGCTTCCTTGCCCTTGGGTAAGTTTCTTCACCAAATTACTCGCATCATTTTTCGAGACTTCTCCAATATCTAAAAGCTCAGCCACTTGCTTACTCGCTTGCTTAACTATCTCAGCAGTCTCTTGAAAGACATTACTAGCTTTACCTATATCAGTAAATACGGTATCGATTAATGAAAGACGAGAACGAATCTCTTGAAGAAGCTCTCGAGCTTCATGCGTAGATTCCTCCAAAGAGGTGCCAAGTCGTTCAATCTGTTTTGCTAACGCGGTAACACTGGTAAAGAGCTCGTCCATGCCGCCCGTAGGGTGTACTTGGTATTGCAGCATACCACCTGCAGGAATTCGGCCAGCTTCAGCAGTACCCGGCACCATCTCAAGATATTTGACACCGAGAAGACCTTCTTGACGAATAATGGCAGTAGCATCCCTATAGAGCTTATAGTCTTTTAACACCTTAACGATAACTTTTACCCGCATATCCTCAGGATCAAGATATACCGACTCAACCCACCCAACTTTGACACCGGAAATTTTGATATCGGCTTTAGGGAGTAAGGAAGCAACATCCTTAAAGGCAACCGTATAGGTTGCATATCGTGCTAGATTAAGACGCACACTGCCCAATTGAAAACTCATATACATAAACAGGCTCAGCGCAAGAAGTATAAATGCACCAACTAACGTTTCTGTTTTAAAATACACGTGGGTTTTCCTTTGTTTACAGCCAATAGAGCTTTGTTACTTTAAATATCACACTCTTCGGCGAGAGTTCCTTATCCGGCTGTGTTACCTCAAGTACTGCATAAAGGCGTTGGGTAACTGTACCTACCGTGCAATAAGATACCACAGAAAATGCCGTTGCTTCAAATGCAGAAGCAAAGACCTTTTGAATTGCAGGATCAAAAGCAGCAAAATTCTTACCATACCGTGGTCCTAAAATCTCATCCCAATCGGTCTCCCAATTCATCTCAGGCTTAATTTTTTTTACCAATTCTGCATTGTCTGCCGCACCTTTTTTTTCCTGAATCCCGAGTAACGTTTTAGCTGAGGCTGTAAGCAACCAGGGATTTACTTTCTCAGTAGCTTGCGGCCGAAAAGTAAAAAGATCCATGATATATAAGCCCCGCTGATCTTGTTTAAGTGGCGTAAATAGTCGATCTTTTAATTGAGCAAAATACGAAATACGTAAAAGCTCTGTAGGATCTTCAGGTAACCTATTATAATCGGTCATAAATCTTTTAAAGGCTTCATACATGCTTACGTCGCCAACCTTTTTAAAGAGTTCATCAAGGGCCTCTAATGCCCCCTTTTCTTTGCTTTTCTCAGGTTTCTTTTTCTGCTCATTCTTCGGATTCTCATCTTCCTGAGGTTCCTTAGGAGCCTCTTTTTCAGGCATACTTTGCTGCTTAAATGCAGCTAAATTAAACTTACCATCCTCACACGCAAGGTACAATTGTACGGTACCCTCAAGCCCTTCTTCCTCAAGAGTGATAGTCTGCCAATGATTAATAGATGGAAGAACTTTTAAGAGCCACTTTTGCACCGGCTCGAGTACGTCCTTTGTCTCATTTTTTTCAGACTTTTGCTCTTTCTTAGGCTCTTTCTTTTGAGCTTCCTCCTCAATCACTACCGTAGAAAGTTGGCTCATCGCAATTTCAAGAGAGCTTAACGCAAGCATACGAGCACGCGCCTTCTCAATTGAGATGCGCGCTTGGCGTTGATAGCTAAATGACTGTTGCACCACCGTCGTTAAAAGTGCGACAATCGCTGCTATAACCATGAGCGTTAAGAGAATAATATAGCCCGGTCTAGCTGAATGAGTTACTTTTTCTTCCATATATTTTTCGCAATATCTTCAAGCGCTTCAAAGAGCGATTTTTCTTTTTCTACATAAGGACTGTACGCATATACTTTATTTACGATGACAAAAGGATACTCTATCCCGGTAAGATCAGCACGTACGCCTGATACTTTAACATAGGCAGGAATAAGCGTCTTATATTTACTCCAAATCTCATCACGTCGCCACTCTTTAACCGTAATGGTATGTGAAGCAACGACAGTCTGACCAGCTTTTTTTCCATCATCCTCCTGCTCTTTACCTTTGGAAGGCTCAGATTTTTTAGCCTCTTTTTCAGCAACTTCGAGTAGGCTCAGCTCTATATTGAAAGATTTAATGCCTGAAATCAGTTCATAGGTAGGCTTAAAATTTGAATCTTTAAAAGCAGAGAGTTCTAGTTGGGTACCACTAAAACGGTATAGCAGCCTGAACTGTCCTTGTCTGTCTGGATCCTGCTCTAATACATAGGCAACACGCCGTACAAACGGCACCGGAGTAACATTACCACTCGCATCAAGTACTTGGATACCCCCGGTTGTAATAAAGGACCAGAAAAAAGTTTGAGTTGCAACATCAAGCTCAAAGACATTCTCTATAGGTTTTGAGGTACGCCCTGCTTCATCCTTTTGTGGAGCAAAAGGTACTTTTTTACGATCTTGTTCCTTCGATGCGGCTTTATCTTTTTGTGAGTAGACTTCAATCGAGCTAAAGGGAGCAAACATGCCCGTCACATCTTTTTCCACCTGATTATAAAAGCTCATAAGAGGCGCATCTACTTCAATAACATTCACGATTCTTTTTACTCCTCGGCGCACTTGATTTAGGAGTTGAAAGAGACTTAATGAGATAAGTGACGCAAAAAACAGTGCGAGAACTACCTCAATAACCGTAAACCCTTTTCTCATGGTTTCTTCTCTTTTTGAGGCCTAAATGAGACTCGTGCAAATGAATCTTTGCGTGTACCAAACGGTGTTGGCCATTGAGCCTCTATATGCTCAACAATCAAATGGGTCTGCGATGCTAAGGCTTTGGAAACCGGTTTTTTTTGAGAATAGTTCATGACTAAAGAAGGATCATCGATCACTTTTTGAGGAGAAGTTGCCGTTGCAAAAAGACGATCTCTATCAATTTCAACAAAATAACTCCGTATAAAACCAAGGCGATCAATAAGTGCATGTGCAGAAAACACTCCACGTATAAGCACTCCCTGCAAACCAACGAGTGACGTTGTTGCAATACCCAACATAAGTACTGCAATAATGACCTCTACAAAACTCAAACCGGATTTTGCTGATTTCATAGCAACTCTTTCATACAACAAACAGGAGATTACAATAGCTTATCCCATCGCAGTATAACGTCAACCATCGATAGCCGCAGACAACAATAAGACAACCGTACTCAAGCCGGTCTAAAGCTCGTCAGAAAAGGGTTCAAATAAAACGTATAGGACCTCGTTGTTCCACCTTTTTTTTCTTCAAGAGTAAGGTATACTTCCTGACTCATTCCCTCTGAATTGACTAAGAAATAAAATGTTTTACCACTACCGGCTTGGAATTGACTTTCGCCATTAATAACTACATCGGTAACTTGGAGCACAGAAGGTATCTCAAGGGAACCACCTACTCGCTTGCCCTGAGCTGTTTGAAGTTCTACTGCTTGCGCACCCAGATTAAAAAAAATACGGCATGGCTCTCCCTCTTTTTGTGCAAGACCGACAGCCTCGGTCACCAGGAGATTGACTTGATGCATAAAACTTTGCGCAATCGGAACACGGGAATGCAAAAATCGAGGAAGACCAATGGCTGTTATTATCCCGATAAGGATAATAACAACCATGATTTCTATAATCGTAAACCCACTACGCTGCATAGGAGCTCTAAGCTTCCTGAGAACGAGGCGAGTAAATATGAGCATCGCCTTTTGAACCTATTGAGTATAACTCATAGGGAGGTCGCGACCCTTTTGGCGCTGCTGAATACACAAATTCTTGTTGCCAAGCATCCTTGAGTTCATCTTGTGTACCGATCGGTTCACCCCAACGTTTTTGTAATTGTGGCTTCGAAGGACCATCTACAAGTTCCTGAAGTTCTGTAGGATATTCTCCTACGGTGGTATGATACTGTTCAATCATGGTATCAACCGCAGCAAGCCTTGTACGGGTGGTAGATTCTTTTACGCGTTGCAAATAGCGCATACCACCAAAGGCACCCGCTGCAATAATACCTATGATCATAAACACAATCATAATCTCAATGATGGTGAATCCTGAACGATTTGAGAGCTTTCGCTTTCTCATAGGAGAAAATAAATGAGTCATACAAATTCCTTTCATTAATTAACGCAGATTTTCTGCCACACTTTGCATTTGCTGAATCGGTAACATAACCGATGCTATCACAAATCCTACTACAACAAACATTATTATAAGCATTGCAGGGCCAAGGAGCTCTGATAACGCATCAGAACGCTCTCGCAGGTCATCTTCATAATATCGAGCTACAGTATTAAGCATAGGCCCAAGTTCACCACTCTGCTCTCCTGTATTAATAAGATGTATAGCCACAGGGGGGAACAAACGCGTCTCATTCAAATACTGGGCGATCTTTCCTTGCTTAATAATATTTTCACGTGCCTTTTCAAGTGCATTGCTGAGCACCTTATTATCAACTATTTTTACGACAATGTTAAGAGCTTCAGCCAAATTGACTCCTCCCTCAACAAGCATCCCAAGCGTGCGAGTAAACTGCACGATAGCATTCGTACGAGAAAAATAGCCAACTAAAGGCAGTTTCAGTTTCCACACGTCAATCGTATAGGCACCATTTGGTGTCGACTTCCAAAATAAAAATAATCCTACCAAAGTGCCAATAATCAGACCTAAGATAATATAATGGTTCAGAATAAAATTAGACATACCAATCAGAATCCTTGTAGGTAGCGGTAAGGCAATATTTTGACCTTGAAATACCGAGGCAATTTGTGGCACAACAAAGCTCAGCAGTACTAATACAACGAGCACAACAACTCCCAACTGAAATAGGGGATATCTCAATGCGCTAATAACTTTTTTCCTGAGCTCTTCTCTCCTCTCAAGAAATTCGGTCAATCGATCTAAAATTGTTTCTAAGTTCCCCGTTGCTTCACCTGCTCGAACAAGCTGCACATAAATCGAGTCAAAGGTTGCAGGGTACCTCGCGAGCCCATCTGCTAAAGAGCGACCTTCTTTAATTCCGTCACGTAACGTTATGACAACTCTATTAAGAGGACCCGTCGATTGCTCCACCAATAATTCAAGAGCCTGTACTAAAGGGATTCCCGAACGTAAAAGAACGGCGAGCTGTTTTGAAAAGAATATTTTGTCTTTTAAACTAATCTCACGTCTAAAAAGTTTACGATACCATGGCTCTTCAGCTCTCTCATCAGCTGCTAATATGACACGAGTAGGAAATAAGCCCTGTTTTACCAAAAGCTCTCGCGCACCTTGAGTGGTTGAAGCATCAATCTGCCCCGATACTTTTTTCCCCTCGCGCGATACCGCCTGATAATTGTATATCGCCATCTCTTCCTTTTAGTTGGATCAAAATCGGTTACTACAAGACCACTATTTGCTGCTTGATCTGTCGTTCCCTTAATGGTACTATAAACTTATTATAAACGAGCAGTATAGTCAACGATTGCGGCTTTTAAGCCGCAGCTTGTAAGAGCTCGCGTTGACCAGCCTCAGCCAGGGCCAGAAATGGCTATCGGGCTACGTTAAACAGGAGTGCTCAAGCACCCACCTTGAAATGCCAACCAGTTTCAAGCTCTGGAACTTAGAAGTTAAACAGGCAAAGGGTCTATGCCAGTGCTTCTAAGATATGCCGCTGTTTAACATTGGCGAGGTACACATTACCCCCGTAAGGGGAGAAAGGAGAGTGTAATGGTGCAAATACTTGATTCTGACAAAAATCCGGTCAAGCCGTGGCATCCTGCGAAGGCACGATTACTGCATACACAGGGTAAAGCGTGGGTCTTTAAACTGTACTCTTTTACTATATCACTCGCTAGCCTAGGGGTATCCAGGTTATGTCAATGAACCGTAGCTTAATAACATGCGCCTTAGTAAGCACACTGTATTTTTCTACTATTCTCTCAGAAGATAGCAAAAAAAGTTATGCGAATCCATCTCTTACCTTGCAGGGAGATTTTTCACGACCTCTTACCTATTCACGAGAAAGCATCAGCTATTTTCTCAAGAACATTTTCAATCACCCTCATTACGGACAAGATTTTTTGGCTTTAAACTTTGCTCACGTTAGCCAAATTATTAGCCTAGCACCAAAACATCCCCACCCACGCCGCTTCATCCGCAAAGGGGTTGGTCTATTCTCGCTTAAGCTCCAAGACATTAGCTATATTAATTCATATGCTTTTTGCAGCTTTTTAGATGATCTTATAACCTATGCGGCACCCTATACCGACGCTGAAGCAGATAGAAACACTATCATTGAAGCATTTAAAAGAACTATTGGTGCCTACCTGGCAGATAAATTCGATCTGCTTCGGAGTGAACCCGATGAAGCCCTTACGGAATTATCCGCTCAATTATATACTCTCATAGATCCTTTTGAAAAACAGGACATATCGGTTCGAGAATTGCAACATGTCATGCATTACTTCTTATCACAGGCATTACAGCTACTCGTCTGGAGCCCCTATAATCAAGAAGATACCTGGCACTGTATGATAGCAATCGGTCATCGTCTTGATCTCTGTGCACAACATGCGATTGTTGATCGAGAGATGCTTGATGATCTTTATTGGATCCTTCTTCATCGATATGCCTATTTCCTTTCACTTGCAGGACCTGAGCTTGAACCTTCATTCTTCGATCTTGCCTCGTCAGCTCTTCAGGATATGAAAAATGCTTTCTGGTATACCGACGAACGTGAACTCTATATTACCACGAAATATGAATACCTTCAGAAAGCCCTCATTCAAGAAGATGCCGTTTCTCGCCTCATCGCAGCTGGTTACATCCAATAGCCATTCTAGATCTTCACAGTAAACAGTATTCATAATTAGCAAAATCCTATTCTCAGAGCATCTGTTTCATGCTATCCTACAAGAAACAATACAGGGCTGAAGGGGGACGGGGGAATGCATCATGACAAAACGCTCTATCAAAGGGAGATTAGAAGTAATCTCTGGATCTATGTTTTCTGGCAAATCAGAAGAACTTATCCGACGCATTCGGCGTGCTGAGCTGGCTAATCTTAAAATTACTGTCTTCAAGCATCGATTTGACGACCGCGTGTCAATAGATTTTATTAGCACGCATAATGGTGACAAGCTTAAAGCGATCGCCATAGATAATCCTGAGGACATCAAACAATTTATTAATGAAGAAACGCAGATCATCGCAATCGATGAAGCACAATTCTTCTCTCCTGAAATCGTACGCACCATTCTTGATCTTGTCGAAGAGGGAAAAAAGGTCATTGCAGCTGGACTCGATTTAGATTTTAGAGGAGTACCCTTTGGGCCTATTCCTCCACTTCTAGCGATTGCCGACCGCATCACCAAATTGTACGCAGTCTGTATGACCTGTGGCAATGATGCTCACTATAGCCAGAGACTCATTGATGGACGCGCCGCCAAGTTTGATGACCCGATTGTATTAATCGGAGCGCAAGATGTATATCAAGCGCGTTGCAGAGACTGCTTTATTATTGATAAAGTAGGCTGGAAACCGATGATAACGAGCATCGCGTAAGGGGTCATGACAAAAAAAAGCTCCATCTATTCTTGCAACAATTGCTCATACCAAACTATAAAATGGCTTGGCTGCTGTCCTGATTGTCAAAGGTTCGACACCATTAAGTTGATTCCGGCAAAGGCTGTCGGTCAAGCCATTCCTGCTGCACTCTCTGACTTAAGTACAATTACGCTTGAACCAACGAAGCGAATGCTCACCGGTATAAAAGAGTGGGACCGGGTAACGGGTGGCGGAATTGTGCCAGGCAGTTTCAGTATCCTTACCGGAGATCCTGGTATCGGCAAGTCTACACTGCTCCTCCATATTGCTCAGCAATTAGCCAACACCTATAAAGTCTTCTATTTCTCTTCTGAAGAATCTCTTGAGCAGGTAAAGTCTCGTGCAGAGCGTCTTCACATACAAGCTCAGAAACTTCTGTTTTCTGATGATCCAAATTTAGAATCGCTGCTTGCCACCTGCATCCAAGAAAAACCTGCTGTGGTTATTATCGACTCTATACAAAACTGTTACATCACCGACAGTCCTGCTTTGTCAGGAAGTATTGGCCAGCTTAAGGAAGCTGCCTTTAAATTAATGCGTATGGCAAAAGAGAACAGAATAGCCATCATTGCGAGCGGCCATATCACTAAGGAGGGGGTTATGGCTGGCCCTAAGACCTTAGAACATCTGGTAGATGCAGTCTTTTATCTACAAGGTGAAGATCGCTGGCAAACACGAGTGCTCCGCTCGGTTAAAAATAGATTTGGAACGGTTTGCGAACTGGGCTTCTTTTCGATGGAAGAGCATGGTTTGAAAGAGATGCCTAATATTAATGAACATCTTCTTGAAGAGCTGTCTCATAATCCCGGGTCGGTGCTCATTAGCTTTATTGAAGGCTCGCGACCCCTTCTTATTGAATTACAGGCACTTGTCCTACAATCAAAGTATGGCATTCCACAACGGGTAGTTTCAGGCATTGATCATACCCAAGTCGTTCTCATCGCAGCTATTTTAGAGAAGTACCTGCACATAAAATTCGGTACTCATGATATCTTCTTCAAAATTAGCGGTAGCTTTAAGATAAAAAGCGCAAGCGCCGATCTTGGTATCGCTCTTGCTTTACTCTCCAGTTATTTCCAAAAGCCATTACCAGAAAAGTCGCTTATCTTAGGGGAAGTCAGCCTTACCGGCCAAATAAAGCCGATCAACCAGATGACCGTCCATGCTGCTGAAGCAGAGAAATTTGGTATCCAGCGGCTTATACTTGCGCAGAACCAGAAAGTAGACACTTCCTGCAAGACGCTTAAATTCAGCCATGTCTATGAGCTTGTTACGCTTTTTAGCGAATAGATTATGCGAATAACAATAGGGGCAGCCCCAGGAAACTATTTTGCTTAGTCACTTGTCATGATGCCTGCAAGAAAACGTAATCCTGCAAACTTACTAAAATTTCGACCTTCTGATGTAATACATGTTATACGAGAGATTTCGTTGCGGAGTTCGAAATAGACTTTTCCATAGAGATCGTCTGCAAATTTTCTTGCCGGCTCAATACCCTCTCTCTCAACCCGATTCAAAGAGATTGCTTTATGGGCAAACCATCTTGTGGCTAATCCTAAGCCAATAACTGCGCCTACCTGGGAAATGAGCCCGATATAGGTAGCTTTTTCCCCAGAAATGCTTTTGCCCTGCAGTGTCATAAATGCTATCGATCCTGAAACGATACCTGACATGATAGCTGCATACGCACAGCACTCTGTTTTGAATTGGGGTATCGCATACTTTTGATCTATAACAATCTCCTTGGGATTTGGCCATGCAATAGAGATCATACTCCCATCTTTATCGTACACTGTACCAGCTTTAAAAAGGTCCTTTTTCGATCCTGAACACCATGCAGTTCCTGCTGCAAGAAATAAGCAAAGAGTAAAATACGAATAGTTCATATAAGTGCCCACCATGTTTTTGATAGTACAGAACTAGTATGCTACGAACCGTGTACAATGAAAAGCACTAATAAGAATAGCTTTTTTTAAAGCTTCCTCACAAATCGATCTAATCGATCCAGGATCTCAGGAACATTCTTTCTTCCGAGACCCAGAGAGAACAGGTACATGCATTTATAAAATAGATTTGACAGCTTTATCGATTTTTTCTTATATTGAAATTTGTAAATATCATGAATCGAGCATCTTAACCAAGAGTTCCTTATGAACAGTAAAGTTCGTCACAATCCTGACGCATTCAGGATACTTTATATCGATGTCACAAAAACATGATAAGATGCTGCAAAATACGATATTATAATTTAAGTTGAAGGATACTACCTATGATCAAGAAGTCAGCATTTACGTTACTCCTATTACTATCAAAAGCATCATCATCGTCAGCCTGTGTTATTGAAAAGACTAACACTGTTCATTTGGATGATGGAAAAGTCCCGGGAGTTTCGTCCTACGATTTGAAGCTTTCTTATTTAGAAGCTCATCCGGATAAACAGAAAGTCATCCTGCTTATCCATGGAAATTCCGCTTCTAAAGAAGTCTTCGAACCAATTATTACGAATCCAGCCTTTGAAGATTTTCGTGTACTTGCTGTGGATTTACCTGGACATGGAAAAAGTAGCAATTTTCCAGATGATGTACGTCACTATTTCAAAGATCATGAAAATGAAATTTTCCGGGCTCACAAATCATACTATACTTTTCCAGGATATGCCCATTCGCTCATCCATTTCTTAAAAGCCATAAAAGTAAATCCTAAAGAATTGGAAATCTGTGGCTGGAGCTTAGGAGGGCATGTAGCAATAGACATGGTTGCTGAAGAGCCATCAATCAAAAAAGTTACACTAACCGGAACACCCATCAATGACTTCGAGAAAGCAGCTCGAGGTTTCGCTGCTTTGAAAGCCTTTCCTACTACTGACCCTTTTCCAGCAGGCAAGACAGTATTTGACTTATTGTCGTTCCGTGAACCATTCACTGAACAACAAGCGGAAACTTTTCACAGTAAAGGCGGTTTGGCTCCTTCTGAATTAACTAGAAGGGCTGGTACGAGAACCGATCCAGAAGCACGGTATTTTATGATCAAGTTTGGGTTCGAAGCTTTACATAATCAAAGTCAACTAGGAAGCTATGAGAACCAAGAAAAAACGGCATCGCGCTACAGCGACAAATTCGTAGTATTACAAGGCGCAAAAGACCCTATTAAAATTTCCGGAGAAGATTGGCATCGAATTGAATCGCTGGGAATTCCTATATATGAAGTTGAAGGGGCAAGTCACGCTTGGTTCTCAGATGAACCGAATAAGCTTGCAGAACTCCTCGTTCGTTTCTTCGATGCAAAAGAGTAAGAGATGAATTGTCCACGTAAGTAAAGGCATAATTTTTGGATAGTACGGAACTAATGTGCCACTACCCATATACACGGAGAAACACTATAAGAATAGCTTCTTCTAAAGCTTCCTCATAAATCGATCTAATCGATCGAGGATTTCAGGGACATTCTTTCTACCAAGCCCCAAGCGCCAATGTGCATCATGGTATTCGAATACTGTTGAGGGAAGTATCATAATCCCCTCAGCATCTAAAAGCTTTTTAGCCAATGCGGTTACCCCATCTGAACCATGGTATCTGACAAAAGCAATAGATCCCGCCTTGGGCGGATGCCATGAAAAGCAGTCGCTATGATGTGAGACAAATTCAGCAAAAGCAGCGCTCGTATGGGTTATGATGTCTCTATTTCTGTCTAAAATCTTCTTCTGAGCCTTAAGAGCTATCAATGAGAGTATCTGGCTCGGTCCACTTGCACAGATCGTGATATAATCCTTGAATATAAGGCATGCATCAAGAAACTCTTTATTCTGAGACGCCAACCATCCGATGCGCAATCCCGGCAGCCCAAAGCTCTTGGACATGCCACTTAATACAAGTCCATTCTCATACAGATCAGCAACCGAAGGAAGTGTCTGGGTATCATCCTTTTCTAGACCGCGGTACATCTCATCGGAGAAAATAGTAAGTGAGTGAGCACGCGCCAGTGCAACAATAGCCTCGAGTTGCTCTTTGGTGATAGTTGATCCAGTTGGATTATGGGGGAAATTAATAATAAGAGCTTTTGTATGTGGAGTAATAAGTGATGCAAGATGATCTACATCAAAATACCACCCTTTATCCTCAACCGGTTCCCAATAGGAAACGTCACATCCTATGGATCGTGCGACCTCGTATAATGATTGATAGCCGGGAAATGTAACGATACAGTGGTCACCTTTTTTAAGAAGCACATTGAGAGCAATAAAGATTCCTTCAACAGGAGTTACGACCAGACAGTTATCTGGCGTAAGTGTCCTATATAAAGTAACAATTTCATTGCGTAGCAGTGGCTCACCATGAGAATCAGTATATCCCAACCGTTGCTCATCCCACATTAATAGATCGTTAGGTTCTGCCATGCTTAAAAGTTCTGGCAACAGAAGTGGCTCACAATCTGAGCAGCACAATAAATAGGGCGCAGAAAATTCATAGCGTGCAAAGTAACGTTCAATTTTAAAGGGAGGAAGAATAAAGGAAGAAGCTGCCATACAATCCTTATTGGTTAATCAACACTTCAAAAGTATACTCAAAAACATGCTAAACTCCAACAACAAAACACAGCATCAGCCACACTCCAAAAAGCCTAGTCACTTTTGGAAAACTCTTTAATCAGATCTTCAATACTTATCCAACTTTGTCTATCCAGAGTTTTCTAGTAATCATACCCATTTTCAAAAGACCTATACTACTTTAAAGTCTATGACAAAATGACAGTGACAGCGGCTTTAAGACACTTATGAGTCTTTCTGCTCGAATAATAGATCGAATATAGTACTAGAAATCATGCACAGTCTCAGATTAGTCTCCTCTGTTGGTGAATTTAATTTCGTATTAATTGGGAAAATCATTGACAAATAGAATGGCATTTATTTAATCTGATACTAGATAGAATAATTTAAATAATACAGAGGAAGTAATCCTATGAAGAAAATTATAAGCCTTATAGTATTTGCTGTAGCTAGTTTAAGCGCTATAGAATCTCAAAAAGTTATGGGGCCTGCCTCATATACAGATAAAACCTTTGATACCCTTACCATCATGGGTACTTTAACGGGCACGGGACTTACGGCCGCAACCATAGATGTCTATGGTCCTACCTATCTGTATAAAGGAAGCGAAATAGGCACCGCAACAATCAGAGGACCACTAACGGCAAGTGATACTTCCTTTACTGGCCCAACTGAAGTTTATGGCAATATACGGGCTACAGATTCTGATTTTAAAGATGATCTTACGATTGATGGAGACAATTCCACCCTCGTAACCCTTGAAAATACCACTGCAGGGCCCATTCATATAACTACGCCAGTATCAGGAGTTCAACAAACTAGCTCTGGAATATCGTTCTCTTATGTTTTCAGCACCAAAAAGGAAATGCCTAAGGGGCCCCGTGTAGTATTAAAAGGCAATAAGGCTTCAATAAGTGGTCCTATAGAATTTATCGGTCAACCAGGAACCGTCATCCTTGCCGACAATGCAACATTTACTGGAAAAGTACTTAATGGAAAAGTACAAAAAGAAGCTTTAGAGAATAAAAAAGCGACGACACAAAAAGAAGGAGTCCCCTCATGAAATTTCTCACACTACTAAGCACCCTGTTCATCCTTATGTCTGGAACTGCTGCACACGCGGAAGATCCTATTGCAGGTATTGTAACCTGCAAAACCACAAAGCCCGATGCAAAAAGATCTGACTATCTTGCTGTTAGCGATTCCTGCCAGAAAGATAAACTACAGGCAGCCTGCGACGACTATAAAGATGATCCTTATTATGGGCCAGCAAAAGTGGCCTTTTGTACACCTCAGTATAACTTAGCGAAGTTACAAGGCACCTTAAAAAAAGAATTCGCATTCGGACGCCGCTTTCCCGGTACTCCAAGCTCGATAACTTTATGTAAAACAAAAGCAGAAGGCAAAATATATGCGAAGGAAGGTGAAACCTGTGATCTAGCAGAACAACAGAAGAACTGCGATAGCTTTGGTAAAGATATTGCGACGCCTACTTCGTGCGCAATCTATACTTCCCAAGACTGGTTTGAAAATCAGATCCAAAAAAATCCTCTTACCTCCGGCATCGAATGTCAGATATCCGGTTCAGGAGTGCCCTTCCGTCTTGCTGTGCCAGATTGTAGCGCAAACCTTAAAAACTCACTCTGTGATCCTAGTGCAGGAAAAGTTCTTTCTTGCAAACAGTGGAGCGATCCTAATGCACTCAAGGCCTGGGCAGAAGCCATTCCTATGACCGGCGCTGTATCCTGCAGAGTTAATGCTCTGCCCCAAAAAATTGTGGGACATATTCCTGCACGAGATTGTAGTTTAGAGGCTCAAAGGGATGCTTGTGGCGTCTGGGGAACTCCCACGGGCTGTAAGATACTCGATATTGAAAGAATACGACAACAACTATTGCTCCAAGATCAACAACAAGGAAAATAACTATGAAAATGAAAATTTTGTTCATACTCGGTATGACGCTCGGCTATCTTGAAGCTGTTGAAAAATCAGTTAGCGGTGAGGCAATTCATATGACCGGCTCTGTGTCCTGCAAACTCACCAATGTGCCTATAAATAAAGTCTTGCGCCATATTCCTGCTCGAGATTGCAGTCCAGAGGCCCAAAAAGATGCCTGCGGAACCTGGGGAACCCCTACAGAATGTAAAATACAAGATGTGCAAGAATAAGAAACAAATTATTAGGAGACCATTATGAAGATGAAAATTTTGTTCGTACTCAGTATGACACTCGGCTATCTTGAAGCCTCTGAAAAATCAGTAACCGTTGAGGTTCCCTGTCATCAAAGAAATAGTAAAGGCGAATGTACCTCATGGGGTGCCATGGTCCAAGGATGCGAGGGTCCCTGTTCAATAAACTTTTCGGTTCCTTTCTTGGGTTCAGCATCGTGTAGCGCTCAAGCGGGCAAGTCATGCAACGCTATACTTCCTGCAGCCACAAGTCAAGGTACGACGCATGCAAATATTCCCTGCATTACCAATGATGACTCAGGAAAATGCATTCGATGGGGATCTATGAATCAAGGATGTAAAGCTCCAGCCGATGGCAAATGTCAGACAAATCTTGCAATCGGAGATAAGCGAGCCATATGTAATGCTGAACCGGGAGCTTCATGTAACTCTAATATACGCATGAAATTACCTTAAAGGAATAGCAGAGAATTGAGGCAAGAATGCATAATAAAAACTAATCAATAAAAGGAATTGAGATGACTAGATATATGCTCTTAATCTTAACCGGCTCAGCGCTTTGTATATCCTCCGCACAGGCTACAATTTTTGATCTTAAATTAGACATGAGGGTAGCGATACAGACGTGTGCTGGTGGTGTTAAAGGTGGTCCAAAAACAAAATGTAGGCAGGTCATAAATGCCATTGGAGACAAGGTAAACATACCACTTAGTCAGCTTAAAATTCAGTCACTTGATCTCTCACAACCAGATCAAGCTCTTGCACTCCCCGTAACAGCTGGAACTCGAACGGCCTATAGTTTTGTTCCCTCTCAAGGTGAACTTGCTGGTAAAACCGTGTACCTCGTATTTGATAATGTAGCACAACGAGCTGGCACCAAAGACTTCGGCAAGATGGTTATTAAGATGTATAGAAATGTAAAAGATGTCGATCAAGAAGGCGCTTGGACCGAGGTTGGAAATCTCAACTTTGGAAATCTAAATATGCCCTTTAGCGTAAAACCAGATGGAACCTTCTTGACACAGGACACTGAGTTCCTTCTTGGGCAAAAATTGATAAATACATAATGAAACGAGGACCTTTTGAAGATCATCTCGAGGTAGCAAAAGTTGAAACTAATAAAGGAGTAGAACAAATTCCTGCAAACCTATCACCAGATGGTACGCTCATGGTAGGCAACATTGAACAAACATGATAAACACATATCTAACAAAAAGGAATTCATCATGAAGAATCGATTCAAAATACTCACAGCACTCACCTTCGCTGCTTTGGCTTGTCACATCAAAGATGTTCAAGCAGACCTAAATCTTAGGATCAGAGGACTCATCGGGGTACAAACATGCGGGGCTGGCAGTACCTGTACTCAAATCCAGACTCTTAACGCAATAGGATCAACGTTTAACGTAGATCCCATGACAGCATCTTTTAGAGATCTTGGTACCGTAACCTCAGCAACCACGGAGAAGCTCCAGGTCCCATCAAAAGTGGGCGCTAAGACTTTGTATAAATTTACTACACAAGATGGTACAACGGTATACCTCGGTCTTGAAATGAAGCCTACACCCCGTCCTGGTACTCGATACTTCACCTATCAAACAGAACAAGGGAAGAAGTTAACTGCAGGGAAAGACTTTAATATCGTTGAACTCTATCGTTATAATGACACGAAAAATGAGTGGTT
>Ga0207145_1005_pt1 | contig 53599 bp, 46 predicted proteins | sample Alteio_BWMinHeat_35_FD_153578 | JGI IMG/M metagenome (GOLD analysis project Ga0207145, IMG submission 153578) | Enriched cells from forest soil in Barre Woods Harvard Forest LTER site, Petersham, Massachusetts, United States -... | ecosystem: Environmental > Terrestrial > Soil > Temperate forest >...
CCTTGAAATACGGTGCAATACCAGGTTTGCTCTACTACGCATTGATGAAGAATCAAAAATATAAGAGTGCACTGGCCGCTTAAATACAGATCTAGAGAAAAATTTAAACAGGAAGGGTGCTCGTGAACAGGATATACAGCATACTCCTCCTATTGCATGTTTTCTATCACCCAGTAGTATATTGCTATGTGTGTGGGTATACGCGGTTATACAGTCCTGGAACACAAACAACGCTGGATGTTGTGTATGATGTTCATAAAGATTCTAAGAAACTATCTCGTGATCAAATGCATAATCTCTCCTGCGATGAAATTAAAGAGGGCCTATATCCTTCCGAGAAGGCCCTTGTTGAGTCCCTTGAGCGCCTTAATCGAATAAATCCCCATGATACAACGGTGATCTGGGAACATGCACCAAACTTTATTCCGGATGATGTTCTTCTCCTCTCCTATCCCGAGCGGCTTATCACGAATCGTCTACGCCAATTGAGCTTTATTCCCGCAGATACCTGGCGAGGGGATTACCCTGGATGTCTTCTATCAGTATTGCATGGAGGTAGCTTGGAACATCGAGTTGATCGTCGTGCTATTATCCAAAACTACGGAACTCAGGTATGGGATGGGTACAAAGCATTAATGGGTACAACACTTAGCAAACTGAAGACTTCCTATGGGGCATATTGCAAAAGAATAACCGATTCAAGATTTGGGGATGATCTCTATAACGAACTAATTTTTGGAGCGACTCCCTACGTTGTACTTGCTGATTTAGAAATGATAGCCAACATATTGCAATCTCCTCATCATCATATTGTCCTCTATGCTGGGGGACTCCACTGTTATGAGGTTGTTAAGTTCCTTTTGTCTACTGGCTCTTTTGAGATGATACATACCGTAATTAATTGGGATTGTGCAGAAATGAATCCTCAAGAACTTAAGCGGATCGGAAGACCAGGCAACTCTCGTGCGCTTAACCCAACGTCTGGTACAAGACCTATGGAGCCTGGCAATTCAGCCAAGCCGCCAGTAGAGATAGCCGCTTCTAAAAGTAAGAAGAGGCGCCTGCTCCTAGGAGGAGCAATAGCTCTTGGAGCTCTTATGTATCTGCATATTGTGAAAGTCAGTATACGTGAATAGCTCTGTCGAATATAGCACAGCGCAAACTGGTGAACACCTTGAAATATGGTGCAATACTAGGTTTGTTCTATTTTCTATGGAAGAGATCTCAAGATCAGACAACAAAGTCTGCTTGAACATATCAAGATCAAGAAAAAAAATTGATGAAATGTTGAGCTGGGGGTACGAGCAAGTGGGTGGAATTGGCTTGACAAAAAAGACTCAATGCCTCATGATCTTCGCTTAGACATACCTAAGAAAAGACATGAAATTCAATCAACCAGCCTCATCTATATTCGTACCAGATGGTCTTGATGCTGAAGCAGCATTAGGGCGAACGACTCACTTGGCCATTGTTGGGCATCAAGATGATACTGAGATTCTCGCTATCGATGGTATCCTTGCCTCTTTTCAGCAGAGATATCAGTGGTTTACTAGTGTTATTGTGACTGACGGGCGAGGTTCCCCTCGATCAGGCACGTATACAACGTACACTGATGATGATATGCGAGCAGTTCGGACGAAAGAACAGATGAGTGCTGCTATGATAGGGGAGTATGCTGCACAAGTATTCTTAGACTATCCAAGTTCTCAGATAAAATCCCCTAATGATCTTCTTGCTGAAGATCTCATCAGTATTATCAGAAAAACACAGCCCGAAGTTCTCTATACGCACAATTTGGCTGATAAACATGATACGCACGTAGCAGTGAGTCTTAGAGTGATAGAGGCCTTACGTCGTATGCCGCATATAGAGCGCCCTCAAAAGCTTTATGGCTCTGAAGTGTGGCGTGATCTTGATTGGCTCATAGATGAGGACAAAATTACGTTTGACTGCTCATCTCATGAAAGCCTTCAGCTAAAACTTCTTGGAGCTTTTGAGTCACAAATTTCAGGTGGAAAGCGGTATGACCTTGCTACTATGGGGCGCCGAAAGGCCCATGCGACCTATGCAGCAAGCCATCAGACTGATGTTCAGACCGGTAGTGCCTTTGCAATGGACTTAACGCCTCTTATTAAGGATGACTCGCTTGATATAGATTTCTTTGTAGAGTCTTTCATTAATCGGTTTAAAGAAGATGTCCAAAGTCGTTTATACAAGCTGATGCAGAAGCAGGATACACGCTAATCGTATCTGAAAAATGTGCCAAAATAGGGCTAAGGTTTTGACATTTTCATCATTTTTGTTATAATTCAATTAGTATAAATAGTAAGAAATATAACATCGAGGAACTTCTATGAACTTGCTTAAAATTTCGCTTGCTGCGATTGTGGTAAGCTTTGGGCTTTGTGCTCCGGCCTTTGCCCATCGTTATGCCTATCCAACCTATAATTCAACGTGTTTCAATTGTCCAACTCAGGTAGTCTACCAAGAGCCTGTGTATGTTCAGAGGGTACCTATGGTGGAGTATGTGCAACCTGTGTATGTACAACCTACCTATGTACGTCAGTATCGTTCATATCACAGACCATACTACCGTCACTCTCGTCGATCATTTCATCGCCCAGCATTTAACTTTTCATTTGGTTTTTAAGTGATTAAGGAGGTACTCTGCATTTGAGTACCTCTTATTGCTTAGCTTTGCAGCGCTACTACTTGGTTACTTGATGACTCAGTCCTATTTTTTTTGAAAACGGCGTAGGAGAAGTAGGGCGATAATGCTGAGAAAGCTTATAGTCCCTGCTATGCAAAATGCAGCTTTGGCGCCTATCATCCGCCAGATGATTCCTAGAATAATACTCGAGAGCAACGCAGCGAGACTATCAATAGTGTTGATAATGCCATAGCCTGTTCCACGTACATTCTCAGGTAGAACATCCGCAGCAAGAGATTTCTGTAGACTTACGTACGTTCCTGCGCTAAATCCTGAAAGGAAGAAGATGCAGAGGGCTGAAATGAGTGAGGTACTCTGCCAGGCAAGAAGAAAAGACATAATCCCAAAAAATCCAAAGCCTCCTATCCCTAAAGGAATAAGGCGCCCTATCTTATCGCTGAGAGCTCCCATTGCATAACTTGAAAATGTCTGAACAATATTGCGGAAAATATACATAAGAGCAACAGTACTTAATGCTACTGCTGCAGAAGCCCCTGGAGAGAGTACTTCTTGCATCCGCAGTACTAAGAGACTTTTATTAAAATTACCTAACCCAAACATCAGAAAAACCCCCATAAGATAATAGAAAGCCCTGGGTAAGGAATTCTTAAAGATAAACAAGAACGAAAATGGTTCGTTGGTGACAGTATGGGGCACATCTTTGACCAGCATATATATGATAAGACAGGCAAGAACTCCTGGAATGAGCGTGAGCAAAAAGAGCTTATGCGGTGACCAGTCAGCAAGAAAATACACAATGAGTGGACCTAGTATCGATCCGAGAGTATCAAAGGCCTGTCTAAATCCAAAAGCTCTCCCGTAATAGGCTTGAGGTGTTGAATCAGCAATGATAGCGTTTCGGGGAGCACTGATGACACCTCTTCCAATCCAGGCTCCTGTCATGAGGAGAAATACGGTAACCCAATGGTTGGCAAAAGCAAGGAGACCTACGAGTGATCCTGCAAGAAAATAGCCAAACACAATCATAGGCTTACGGTTCGGGAGCTGGTCACTTAATTTTCCAGCATAGAGGCCCGAGAGACTTGCTACGGCTGTAGAGGTTCCTCCAATAAGGGCCACATAAGGAGGTGCGGCATCTTTTCCGAGCAACTGAGAAATCAATAGAGGAAGTATGAGTGGTACAACTTCATGACTTGCGTCACTCATAGTGCTCGCCAAGCTAAATCCGACGACGTTCTTAGTAAGCCATTGTGGATATGAAATTTTCATCAGATCTCCTTTTGAAGGAGTATACACAAGTCTTTTTCAAAAAATATAGATTTTGGTGGTAATTGAGAGTAGGTACGGGCAAAGCAGGTAGATTAGTTTTCAAAGTTTTTTTGCTCTCCCTTGGATTGTTCGCAACTGACTGGGCGGATCTTTTTAAATTACTCGCAGATCGCACAAAGACCGGACGTGTCATTATTCTTTTTGATGAAATAAGTTTGATGGGATCTTGCGATCCTGATTTTCTTGGAAAAATAAAAAATGCATGGGATCTTCATTTTAAGCAAAATCCGATATCAAAAGTTTCTAAAAATTACCACTCATAAATGGAAAAAGTCAATTATGATTACCAGCATGAGGAGAAAAGCTCTTCTCCTCATGCTATAGTATTCTTTATCCCTTGCTTCCAAATTGTGGATCCATCCAGGCAGTATTCCAATAATGTGCACCGAGAGCTGATGCGGGTATTTTCCCCCGAGGAACTACGACTTGTTTTGAAGGATAAGTATCCGATTGTGCTGGGTAGAGCATCTGAGGTGGAAGTACAATATCGGTATATTCCTCTAAACCACCTGCAAGGGCAAATGCAAAGGTAAACATTGCTGGGCCAGTTTCGACAATAGTTTTAAATCCATTATCGGGAGCATTTTTAACATAGTCTGGGGCCTGAGTACTAAGATTTCTGGTAATCATGGCAAGTGCCCTATTGATGACCGGATGATTTGGGCATGAGCCGATGAAGGCATTACACAAGTAGGCGGACATCGGTTCGAGCCCCACGATCATATGGTAGGCTTTTGCATAAGGAATAAGTGATTGAAACAGTTCATAATCGGTATCTAAATAAAATCCACCAAAGATCCCAAGAAGCTCAAGACGAATAATATCGGTGGCCTTTCCAAACTTACGTTCACGTATGGCCTCTTTATAAAGGTCAGCCGTTTTAAACTGGGTAGATACTTCACTGAGTTCCCGAAGGATTATAGTTGGATGACCTTCAAGAAGTGCTGCTAACTTAGGGAGCTTTTTTTTGCTTTCTATCCAAAAATAATGTTTCCAACCTGAGGAAGGCTCATTATTGTTGGCTATACTTGACTCAAGCCATTTAATATATTGTGGTGAGGGGTCTTTAGGCAGATCATCTGAGGTTACCCAGATTTTATGGGTGACGAGAGGGATTTTATGCGTAGTTCCATCAAGTACATCTGGTTCCCATTTACAGAGTCGTGCAAAATTATTTTTTGCATAGAGCTCTCTCCTTTGCGCATTAATTGAGGCTAAACTAACCCCTTCTTGAAAACCAGCAAAATTTAGAAAGTCACAACAGTTGTTGAAGTCTTTCCTAAAGGCCTTATCTGCATCAGATAAGCCGGGCTGCTCAAGCTCGCTGGGACTGAAAGCTTTACTCGTAAAATCGAAATTATGATATTGATGCAAGAAAAAGCGATCTTCGACCTCTTCGATAAAAATCTGAAGAAGACCATTCTCAAGAAACTTTGGATTCAAGAAGACCTTATCCCCATAATGTAAGTTTGCCGATTTTGGTCCAACAAGTTGTATCGAATGGAAAAGTGTATGTGCTGGTTTAGGAATGTTCAAACTCGTTCCAGGCTTGATCCTTAATTTTCCAGAACTAGAAAGCTTCGAGGTTTTCTTATCCAGAAATAATGCTTCTACAAAAACTGATTTTGTTAACGTGTTTGTCAGCCCAAATCCATCATCTATAGCTAATTTTCTTATAAAAGGCTGCACGTCTAAAGATGCATCATAGGGCGCTTTTAGTCCGCGAATCATTTTTGCATAGAGATTTTTTTCGTTTGTAGGCACATGCTTTAAGTGAGCATTAGCTCGTTGGAGAGCTAATGCAAATGGTGTGTCCTCTTTGATTTGTTGAGTTATCGGCCCTTTAGCAGCTGAGCTAGGAGTTACTTTATTTTGAAAAAGTACTTCTGCAAAAAGAACTAATTTTCTCATAAATGGCTGCACGTCCAGTGCTGCTTTATAAGAGGTCTTTAATGCATGAAGTATTTTTGCATAGCGGTTTTTTTGGGTTACAGGTACGCAAGGCTTGTCTTGTCCGAGAGCTAACACACATGGTGCGGCCTCTTTTTTTTGTGGACTTCTCAGTTGTGGTGCCTGCTTTTTAAGCTGAATATGCACTTTTGCTCTTACTTTAGATGCGGCGCTACCGCTCTCTGCAGTAACAGCAGGGTAGTACATTGTCAGTGCACATAGAATAAGTACGGTTATACGGTTCATGGTTATTTTCCCTTCGATTGTAACCAGGGTGAAAATTTTCAATTAGTCACCCATTTTTATTTTTATTATTAGATGCGTTACATTTCAAAGTATCAGAATATTCAAATTTGTCAATTTTATTATGCCGGACCCATGTTTTCTGAAAAAATAAGCCATTTTGCTCTATAAAATTATGCCTCTTCCTGATGTTTCATAAGAAAGGTCACTATTTTCGTCCATTGAAAATAGTGTGTTCTTCAGACGATGATGTCTCATTCACGGTTGCAAGAGGACTTGCCATGTCCTCAAATTACTTTTTAACATTGTTGGTGATCTGCCTTTGTATAATGGCACTATACCTCTTGAAATTAGCTCGCGTGACCTAATGGTCCTTCTCGACGTTATTAAAAGGCCGCATCTTAAAAAGAATCATTCAGAAGTGATTGCCGAATCAGACCCCCCTTGCTATGACGGAGTGAAAAGAATACATACTGCAACAAATCATCGATACCTTACGAGGGGTAGAATACCTTGATATGACCATAGGTTGGCCAGAAATAATTCGTGAGGTTGCGAAATCTCTTGTGCAATTGAAGTCATCTCACCAGGATTATCTGTAGCTCTTCCTCGTTGCCGCAGCATCAGCACGTATCGCACATTATTACCAGCTCGTACGGTTGCCGGGTTTAGGTATAATCATGCCGTGCGTACTGTTTTATTATTGGGCCTCTAAGCTAAAAGAAGAGAATCGGAAGTTTTAATGGTGCTACCTGGGATATGTATGCGCTTAATGAGTTTTCTAATTCGCATCGATTACATATTCGGACTAACATTGATATCCTTGCCGAACTCGTGAGAACTAACCCAAGACTTCAGGAAGAACTTTTAATTGTGATTGCATCGTTGTAACAGCGACAGGGGGGCTACCGGAAAAGTGGTAGAAGGTATGCTTTTTAGCAAATTCTTCAACGAGACGATTTTTGCCGATTCGTCTACGCCCCTGAATAACGACGAGACTTGCAGTTTTTTTTCAAATAATTCTGAAAGCTCTGCTAGTTCACTCTTTCTACCAATAAATGGGCGACGCATAGGGTACTCCAATATCAAAACTTTCTAAAAATTACCAATCATAAGTGGAAAAAGCCAATTATGATTAGTAAAACTTTGAAATCACTGAACTGTCTTACAATTTCCGTGCCCCCCGTGGTTACATGTTGATATCTAATTTTCATAAGGGATCTCCAAAAAAGGTCGTTTCCCCAAAAATATAGATTTTGAGTGCATTTGAGAGTACACTTGCCGGCATATGGGCAGGTCCTCTTCTGAAAGGGTATTCTATGAATCGTTATCATGCTTTTCTTTGTAATGCACTATTTTGCGGTTTACTTTTTGGATCTGAGCAGCGGACTCTTGAAAGAACCTATTCTACGTTTCCCGCCGCTGATACTTTTAAGCGTGCCATAAAAAGAGGTGATGTTAATTCCGTTAGGGAGCACATTGCGATGCTACCTCTTGGCATTGATTATCAGTATGCGTATCTAGGATTAGCTCGTTCGTTTGATATGTGTAACTTTTTGCTTGAAGCGATGTATGCTTCTTGGGTTGAGCGAATTAAAGGGTCACCGCAGGATGCCCTAAGAAGTCTTGAAGAAGGCCTTAAAAGACTTTACAAATCATTTCCACTCGATGAGCTTGATCACGGATTTCGTTGTACTCTTGCTAAAATCAGAAGAGCAGCGCTTCTGCTACCCCGTGTAGCTGCGAATGCAAAAGCAAAAGCCCTTGCAAGTTTGATTCCCGACTATTTTTATCACTATGATGCTAGGATGATACAGGCTTACCGGGAAGCTTTTGAGGAGCACACCGATCTGAGCCCAGAGCGTAAGGAGCTTCTTGCAAAAGCCCATAGAATATATACGAAAACACTTCTGATTCAATCACACTCGCAAGAAACAGCTAACTAGCATGTTCGAAGGGTGCTCCATGATATGTGTGTTGTCATGCCCGGTCGGTTATTCCCTCACTAATTCTGCGGCTAGTCGCAGAAATTATCTTCTAAAGAAACTGATGAGTTACGACTTTGGGAATGGAATAATCAAGAAGCTCACAACTTGAATTTGCGAGCTGAAGTAAAATGATCTACGATACTATCTAAGACTTTCTTGCCTGAGTAACACAATATTATTTAATGAGAGAGATTGCACATGGATATTCGTTATCTTACCTACGCATGTTTTTTGACGTCGTTTTTTTATCTACAAGGTGCAGTACTTATACGCACACGTGAAAGCCCCTGTAAGCCTGGAATTCTTCAGGCCATCAAGAATGATGTATATGCACATGATGAAGAAGTTACTCAGCGGTGTCTTGAAGCAAGCGACCTTCATGCGGCAGCTGTTGCCGGTGACATGCCAAAGACGAGAGATCTAGCTTTAACACATGAAAAAACTCCTCCACGTGTTCTAAGCCCTTTAATGTGTGCACTTGCACAAAGACATACGGAAGTCGCTCGATTTCTTTTGAAAATGAGAAGTTTTGAAGTGGCTCAACAAGATCAGTGGGGGCTCACAGCACTTTTTTATGCACTTAATGGGAGCTCAGATCTTATTGATGAGCTTTTTGATCAAGGTGAACATGCTCATCTGAGAGGTGTCCAACTGCTCGATGTCCTCTTCCTTGCAGCTCTCTTAGAACAGCAAGACGTGGTCAAGAAACTTCGCGAGGTAAGCGCTCAACCAAACATCGACTCTTATGGTAGTAACTTCTTTACATTCGTAAAAAGCGATCTGTTTAAAGCACTCTTTGCTGATGCCTCACAATTTGATACGTTCGATGTCTTCAATTTTGTCGCTCTTACCGGTAAATCAAGGGAGATAGATCCTTCTGGTTCTGGATGCACCTATACCAGTGAAAAGTTAAAGTTCGCTCTTGAAAAGCATCTAAGAAAAACACAGCCAAGTAATCTTCCATTGCTTCGAGCGATTCTTGCAAATAATCCACAAAGGGTTGTATCACTGATCGAGCGGGGTGCTTTACCGGTAGCGCATTATCCAGATACCATAAGTCCTATTGACGTTGCCGCTCTAGTTGGTTCTGCGGAGGTTATAGATAGCCTTGTTACGACAGGCAAGAAAAAGGGGAATTTCCACTTTGTGCCGTACCGATTAGGTGGCGCTGCTAACTTTCTTAGAGGTCTACATGGTGAACCTATGCTTACCGAACTTAATCAACTTCACCTGGCTGCTCTTGCATCAAATTGGCCTGCTCTCAGGCAATTGAGTACCTATGGGTTTACGAGTAATCGAGGTCAGCTAACTCCTCTTCACCTTGCTAGCCAATGGGCAACTCCTGAAACGGTTGCCACGCTTCTTGAGCTTGGAGAGAATGTAAGCAGTAGGGATGAATCAGGCCTCCTGCCACTGCATCTTGCCATAGATAACATCGATGTACGTGCTGTAACTGCTCTGTTAATCAAAGGAGGCGCATCACTCAGAGAATTTTTAGACAAGTATTCAACGGGTGCATCCATTGCAACAACTCGGCGCAGTTCATCATTAAGAAGCACTGAATTTCTTCGAGGCATTCTCGATGCACTTACCGATCTTGACGAAAACAATGGTTCCCTTTTAATTGCTACTCTCCAAGCAGGGGCCGTTCCTCAAGTTGCGATGCTTTTGCAAGCGGGTGCTCGAGCAGATAAGCTTGATGATCGAGGAAGAACAGTTATTCATCACACAGTAGAAGCATGCTGTAAAAAATCTCTGAGCCCTGAAGATACTTCTTCACTTATTAAGTTGCTTACTACTCATGGGGCAGACATTGATGCACAAGATGCTTATAACAAAACGGCCCTCAATCGCGCCATTGATCGTCGGTGTACGATGGTTTGGGTACCTTTACTTCAAAATAATGCAGCGATTTCAAGCTCAACAAGGCCTATGAATGAGTGCTACAGTGAGCTCTATGCATTAAAAAACTGCTCTGAAATGATTGAAGTACACCCAAACTGTAAAAATGAGACCCAGGCTGTACATCTATGTATCGTTGCCAAAAGTCCTTCATCACTGAAAGTGTTTGACTTAGGGCAAGAAGCGGCTGCTCTTGGGCTGTTTGTTATTATTTTGTTTTACATCTGCTGCAGTTGAACCTCCGCGACTTAAAAGCCGCCGATTCCTGCTTCATTGAGAACGCCAATGCGTATCTCTCCACAGGCTATTAACTCGGACGTCCCGGCCGAGCGGATGTTTATGCTTGCATTTATATCTCTATCTAGCCTTAGTCCGCATACTGCGCAATCATAAACTCTGACATGCAATGGCATGTCTTGCTTGTTGCCACATGAAGAACAGAGCTTGCTCGATGGATAAAAACGATCAATTTTTAGAAACCTCTTCCCAAGCCACTCGCACTTATATGCTAAAAATTCATACAAGGTACCCCAACTTGCGTCGGAGATAGATCGAGCGAGTTTTCTATTTTTGACCATACCCGGAATATTTAAATCTTCGATGCATATCGCTAATACCCCGTGGTTCTTGGTAAGTACTGTTGATAGCTTGTGTATAAAATCTCTTCGAAGGTTTGATATGCGGATATGCAAACGCTGAATTTTATTACGAGTCTTATACCAGTTTTGGCTGAACTTTTTCTTTCTTGATAATGATTTTGAGAGATATCTCAATTTTTCTAGCAACTGATAGAGATATGCAGGATTATCTATCTTCGTACCATCAGATGTGCTGATATAATTTTTTATACCAACATCGATCCCAAGCACTTTGTCTTCAGTTATATGCACCTCTGGGACCTCAATTTCCACAATGCAGACAATGCATACATACCAATGCGCCCCGATTAACTTAACCGTTGCTTGCTTAATGGTTCCTTCAATGGGACGAGAATCACAATACCTTACCCATCCGATTTTAGGTAGATAGACCATTCCATCTCGACAGCGCACACCTTGGGGATACCGGAACGACGCCCGTTGACCCCTTTTTTTGTATTTAGGAAAGCCTCGTTTTTTGTTCTTTTTAAAATATGCCTCGATACTTTCAAACAAATCTTTGAGGCTTTGTTGAAGGACTTGAGAATGGATTGTTTTGAGCCAACACGTCTTTTCTAATATTTTCATGAGTGGCAACATGTTCGCTATAGCGGTATATGTTGGGATAGGTAAACCAGCGTCTAAAGCTCTTTTTACGCACTCAAGGCCAATATTAAAGATAAAGCGTGCTGCACCAGCAAATTGTGCAAACAAGTTTCGTTGGTCCTTCGTAGGCTTTAGTTTGTATTTGTAAGTTTTGTGGAACATTTTTTCCATGGCCTGCAGAATACTATGCCAAGAAATGAAAGTCAAATATTTTTTAAACTTCAATCCAAATGGCCCGTGCTCACTCTAATTCTTATTTTATCAAGTTCTTTTTTGGTCTAAAGCAAATCTCGCTTAGCTTTTGTTCAAGCGTCTTGGGACGCACTCTCCAAAGTTCGCTCATGCAAAGGATTGACATTCATCCCCAGGCTTAACAAGCCATGGGGTTTTCTGGCAAAGGTAATAAAATACGGGGTATCTTTACGAGACTAGGCGTTCGTTGCCAACTACGGCAGCATGTGCAACCTAGGATTTCTTATCTTGCAAAAGCTTTGATTCCGACCAGAGAATCGTTGCAAAGTAGGAGGCCGCAGCCATGCTGAATCCTGCTCCTGTATATCCGAGCGCAAGCATAAAAAGCTTCCCATGAGATAGGGAAGGTGAATGTTGTGCTTGCCAATATAAATAGGCATACGTTCCTATAAGACAGCATCCTGCATAAGTGGTGAGAAACTTTTGAAAGGAGCTGTTTTGTTGTGACAGCTGTGTAGTGCGCTCAGTTTGAGTTGCCTGGAGTGATAGTGCAAGGGTACTTATTAGAAAGATACGTTTCATACATCCCCTTTATTAAGTGATTAGCGTGGAAAATGGTTTCACTCGAAAGAGTACCCCAAAATACATTCCTAAGCCCAAAAGAGTGGGAAGCCCTAATGAGTAAGCAAGTAATCTTTTCTTGGAAATCTGCTCTCCTGAGGTGTATGAAATCAAGTATAAAAAGCCGTAGGTGCTTGCAGTGCTCAACCCAAAATATTTCATGTGCTGTAGTTGTTTTGAGGTAAGATTCTTTTTGGTAGGTTGTTTTTGAGACTCAGCTAGGGGATTGACTGCCCATAGGGGAGTCATGCATATAACAAGGAGTAAAAGAACTGCTTTCACGAAGATCCTTAGTAAGTCTATTGAGCTAGGTAATGGCTATTAGTATGCCGCGCGGCAATGATTTAGTCAAAAAGCACTTCTGCTGTCTATTGACCAAAAAGCCCACCTTCAGCCTATGAAGGCTTTAAAACCTGTAGAAAGAGCTTTAGGCGAGCCTGATCCCCCACTACAAAAATATCAACAAATTTTGTAAACTGTGCCCATGTCCGTTATGGAGGTACAAAAAATTAACTTTTAGGCCTATATGACGGACAAAAAACCAACAATAAAGGTGCTATTAGGTATATATACTCGGCCGATATAGGGCAAAACTATCATTCATAAGCACCTTTTATGACAAAGCAAGATGTCCTTTACAAAGTACTAAAAAAGTTTAAATTTCGCTTTAGCGTCTGAGGCTCTACAATACTATTTGCCTAAATAGCAGCTATCAGACTAGGCTCATTCAAACATGCCCGACTTTTCAGCTTGCAATTTTTAGAGTCCCCGCTATACTAATAATCAAATAGTAATTTAATAAAAAATTGATAATTTGACATAGAAGAGGATTTGATGAATCGTTTGTTTCTCTATGTAGCTGCTATAAGCAGCTTCTCAACACCTATATATCTTATGAATGGCTCAAGTATAGCAACTCTTGAACTAAAGGCATTAGAAGAACAAGAAGCTCAAGCTGATATCTGTTCTACCTGCCGTGAGTCCCTTGGACCGGTTTTAGAAGTCCTTGTTAACGAACATAATCAATATGTCAAGCTGTCTCCAGAAGTATTAAAAGCTACTCCTGAAGAGCGTAAAGCTTCTTTATTGAAGCTCTCAGCCGATCCTGCTATGCCAGAAGCGCAGAAGCGATTAATTCAAAATGCAATCCTTCAAGAACAGGAGCTCTTTGATATAGTCACGGTAAAATATACGGCAGCTCAAGCTCGTTTAAAAAAGATTAAGAAATTTGTGCTGAGTGCAGAGTCTCTTGGTTGTGTGCAAGAATTACTCACTAAAGAGATCGAAATAGCGAGTGACATGTATAATTCGCTGCATACTAGAGATCAAGAAAGGATGTCTCTTAATGACCAGATAGCTATATTGGAATCTATGAAAAGTGACTTTATAAAGCTTAGTGAACTTATGACGAGCATACGCTCTGCTTCTATGCAAGAAGATATAACTGAACCACTTGAGCATGAAATGCTCAAGTTGCCTAGCCTAGAAGCTCAGTATAACAAGATGATAGATGGGATGCTCACAAAGGCATTATTAGAAGAAGCACAAGAAACCCACTTACATTGTACACATAGGTTTCATAAAGACTGTCTTGATTCCCATTTCAAATCACAAAGCATCACCTTACCTGTTGTTCGCATGATATGTCCTACCTGCAGGGCTGCTTTAGATCGGCGTGATCAGCTTCAAATTTCAATGGAGCTTACCCACGATGATTATGTTGGATTAATAAACAACAAGCTCTGCGAGCTTTTCTCTATGGAGGATTTCCGCACTCAAATTACTAGGTTTTTAGCTGATCCTGGGTTGGCCCTGGAACTAGAAAATATGCTGGGGCTCTCGCGGGTTGAGGCAGAGCACATCGTAGCTAAGCTGAAAGATCTGGTTGCGAGTTTTACGCCTAACAATCTCGGAGAAAAAGGATTCCTTCGCCTTATACAAGAAACGTTTCCGAGCTACTCAAAAGAACAGTTGGTTTGTGATATCAATCACCTAGCAGCTTCTTTCACACTTATAAGTGCACTGATAATAAGGCGTGAAGATGAATGGTCACGAGATAATGAGGTTATTCCAGTTCTGAAGAGTCTTTTAGACTTATTATTAGCCATTCCACAATCTCAATTGCCAGCGAATTATAGGATAGTTACTATTGTAAATGCGTTATTGTTGTCATGGAGCCACCAAGCTGATCCGGATAGCGCGAGGTTTTTGAAAATGCTAGAAAAAATTATGCCAAAGTCGCAATGGTCGCATGTCGGACAAGCATTTTTGCAGAGAATAGGTAATCCTTCTGTTTTGGCACAATACCTATGGCGAAACGGTCATTTGAAGCTGCTTAGAAGAACTGATGCACTTGTTGGGTTACTATGTATAGGTCTCGTTACGATACCTGTTTGGAGCTTAATGAATGCCCTGGTAAGACATTTTACATAATAAAAGTTTAAGAAGATATCTCCTATCGCCTATTTACGAATCTCAACCAAGAGCATTTAGTAGTGTTATGTTGAAGGCTCAAGATCTGATCTAGAAAGGCTGAGAAGCCTTTGCAAGGTTTGTTTGCTCTTTATGCTTCTATGTATTGATACGTTGAACATGCTTTATTCCATTGCCGAATTCAATGTACTCTATGCAGAGAAAGGTTGGAAGATGAGATGGTTGCGACCGACTATTAAGGCCCCTTGAGAGGGCTCTTTTAAGAAATGCATCTAAGACTTCAGTATTAAGCGCTCCCCAGTGATTTAGTCAAAAAACCAGCTAACAGTTTTAGAAGACTTCTTGCATGCATAGTCGAAATACTGCAGACCTAGATTTGCTGAGTGAATATCGTGCTCATCTTTGCTCCGTAACTGTGTGTGATCGTAGGTAGTCTTTGAACGTGCCCGACTTTTCAGCTTGCAATTTTTAGAGTTCCCGCTATACTAATAATCAAATAGTAATTTAATAAAGAATTGATAAATCGACGTAGGAGAGGTTTTATGAATCGTGTATTTCTCTATGTAGCTCTTGTGAGCAGCTTTTCAACATCTGTGCATCTTATGAATGGCTCAAGTATAGCTACTCTTCAAGTGCAGACATTAGAAGAACAAGAAGCTCAGGCTGATATCTGTTCTACCTGCCGTGAATCCCTTGGGCCAGTATTAGAAGTCCTCGTTAACGAGCATAATCAGTATGTCAAGCTGTCCCCAGAAGTATTAAAAGCTGCCCCTGAAGAGCGTAAAGCTTCTTTATTGAAGCTCTCAGCCGATCCTTCTATGCCACCAGCACAGAAACGATTAATTCAAAATACAATTCTTCAAGAGCAGGAGCTCTTTGATAAAGTCACGAAAAAATATACGGCAGCTCAAACTCGTTTAAAAAAGATTATGGAACAGATACTGAGTGCAGAGTTTCTGGAGGGTGTGCAAGAAGTATTCACTAAAGATATCACAAAGGTGAGTGAACAGTTAAACTCTCCGGGCATTACTGATGAAGAAAAGGTACCTCTTAAGGACCAGATAGCTAGATGGGAATCGATCAAGAGTGACATTATGAAGTTTAGTGCACTTGTGACAAGCATACGCTCTGCTTCTGCGCAAGAGGATATTACTGGAGCACTTGAGCACGAAATGCTCAAATTGCCTAGCGTAGAAGCGTGGTATAACAAGACTAGAGATAGTATGCTTAAAATAGAATTATTAAGAGAAGCAAAAGAAACCCACTTACATTGTAAACATAGATTCCATAAGGACTGCCTTGATTCCCATTTCAAATCACAAAGCATCACCTTGCCTTCTGTTTCCATGAAATGTCCTACCTGTAGGGCCGATTTAGATGAGAGTGATCTTCATAGCATTTCTATGGATCTTACCCTTGATGATTATATTGGATTTATAAACAGCAAGCTTTGTGATCTTCTCCCTATGACGGACTTCCGCACTCATCTTACAAGGTTTTTAGCAGATCCTCAGGTAGTCCGGGAACTAGAAACTATGCTAGGGCTCTCACGTGCTGAGGTAGAGCACATCATAGCTAAGCTGAAAGAGCTGCTTGCGAGTCTTACTGCTGAAAATCTTATGCAAAAGGGATTTCTTGGTCTCATACAAGAAAAGTTTCCGAGCTACACAAAGGAACACGCAGCTTATGACATCAATCGTCTGGTCAAAACCATTGTCGCCTTACTTAACGTGCTAACATTTCTGGACGATGAGTTGTTGTCTGATACCGAGGCTGGTCCAGTTCTTAGGAGTCTTATGAAATTGTTATTGCAGGTACCAGAGCCTCAGCTGCGAGCGGATAGTCCTGCCCTTTTTCAGAGCATCGTAAATTCTGATGCATTGATACGATGCGGTGTCAACTTAGCGCTGCCTTTCGTTGTGGATGGGATTAATGCTTTTTTTGAGCACGCCTGTAAGGCGCAGCCGCACGGCAATAGTCACTCTGCAAATTATTCATTTCCTTGAATTTCAAGCAAGACAAGATAATCAAATCTTTGTTGAACGCTTACATCGTTCGTTGTATCCCATAAGGTTAAACGAAGGATCTGCTGCTATTGTTGCAGATCTACTTCTATCTCAAGCTACAGGTGACACATTGCATGAAGCTCTGAGAAATCTTGTGGATCATAACCCGGCTCTTCGTTCCCAAATACGAAGTGCTGCAGGTCTTCACATAGAGCATCAAGAACAAACCCATGCCCAAATTCGAAGAAGGTTTTTCATGTTTGATGACCAGATTAAGTTCTTTCTAGGAGCTTCACTTTATACATTTATCGTTATTGTGGCAACCCATTTTCTTCGAGACTGCATGGGCGAGCGCGTGCATAAAACTATTACCTAGAGCAGGCCCTTTTCTTATGAAAGGCTTGTCCGCTCTGTGCGCTTCTGTGTATTGATATATTCAACTTGCTTCTTCCCATTGCCTATTTCAACATAGTCTATACAGAGAAAGGTTGGAAGATGAGATGGTTGCGACTGAGTATCAAGGCCTCGTGAGAGGGCTCTTTTAAGAAAAGCATCTAAGCTTTCTGTATTAATCCGCTCATAAGCATTATTAGTATTTAAATCAAAAAAGGGAAAATAATTTAAGAGGTATAAGGATCGACGCTCCTTTTTATGGACTTTTGATTCAGGGCGTTCTCTGCATGCTCGTGCAGGATGGAGAGCTCCCCATTGATTTTCAACAACATGGCGCCATTGATCAAAGCAATATTTTGTTTCACCCGTCGCATTAAAAATAATTAACCGTTTATTATTCGTACGCATCCATTCAAAGGTAGGCCAATGTGGTGTGGCTGGATTGGTACGTAGGATGTAGGTATCAAGGCCAGCCTTTAAAAAACAGCTGTCGAGAAGGGAAGAGTCTTTTACGTAATTCTCAAGAAATATCGTAAGTACTTCTAAGGGATTATCCTCAAGAAACTGACGAATCATTTCAAGTGCTCGTAAAAAGGGCATAGGTTCCTTACCTCGACAGATAAGCCTCGTGAGAAAAGATGTTTTATGGATAAGGACCACATCGTTTTTTGACTCACCTATATCGAGCATGAGACCTCGCACACCATACGCAAGCTGCTTTTCCATGCTTAAGCTTTGCTGAGCATAGAGATAACCATGCTCAAGTGCAGCATACGAATTATGTGAGGTAAAATGACATACTTCATCATACCGCAGTTTCCCCTCAAATGGTTCCCAACTGCCGTACACAAAGTGACAAAAAAAAGCACAAAAAAAGGCCCTCAAAAGGGCTGTAAACAAACTGTTCATAGTCCCTCCCCCTAGCACTCAGTATAGGCAATAGAGATGAGGAAATACAAGAAAAAAATGGCTAATCCTGTAAATATTGATAAATTACCTGCTTGGTAATCCAATCAGCAATAAATGGGAGGCGGCAAGCAGTGATCAGTGAGCCTGCGATAAGCGTCTTCTGATTAATCTTCTCATCCATGAAGCTACTATAGGTTAAATTAACCGCATAACTGACGGTAGCATCCTCGACGAACCTGCGACCTATCTCGTATCCTTCATGTATTTTTTCTCCCTCTTTTGGTTCTGAATAGAATCCTATTTTAAAGGGGATTCTATAAATAGCGTCAAGTATAGAGGGAATACGTAGGGCATCGATTAAGGCGCTTTTAATGAGAGCTTTGTGATTAGGCTTTTGCTGCTGTGCATACGTCATTGCATAGCCCAGAAAATAACTGGTACCGGCATCTTCGACATAGGTAGATGCCAAAGAAAAGAGATTACTTTTCCATGTAGGCTTTGTTGTGGGCTTTTCTGTGGTTCTCTTTGACCCTGCATCCTGTGGTTCTTCTTTTTGAACAGGCCTTCTTTGTTGAAGATAGGCTTTTCTTAGGCGCTTAATGGGGTCGAGCTCTTCTTCGGCTTTCGAAGAAGTTTCGTTTGAGGTTTGTACTGGCTCATCTACAGAGTAGAGCTGATGAGCTCCAGCGCATGCACCGATGAACAGAAATAGAACTAATTTTTTCATAAGTATTTGACCTTCTTAGTAGGGCGAGCCTCTGGACTTGCCTATATCTCAAGGATACGACAAGCATTTCTTAACGTCAAAAGGCCCATGAATTCTTCTATGGACGATGAAAATGGTACAGAATTCTATCATTATGATAGACTGGTGGTCTTTTAGAGAATTGGTCCATTGAAAGCGCCTTCTCATTGACCGCATTCGGATTTGTCGCAAGTGGGTAGCGGGTGCCTCCATACAGACCGACATAGGGCTCTGTCAATTGCCCCGATACCACTATCTAATCAAGGTTCTTGCATTTGTTCAGTAGGTGTAAATATTAATTTCAGGAAAGGAATTGAGTGGCTTTTGTCTACGATCTTCTTTACTGGCGGCATGATTTAATAGCAGGTTTTTATGCAAGAAAGAAAGAGTATTGTGGACTATTGCCCCACTTAAAACGGGAAGAGGCCGGTTCTATAGGGGGTGGTTTTACCTACTTGCGCATATCGGTCTAATCTGTGGGGAAAAGATAGGTTTTCGAGGGTCTATGAACCTATTCTTAGGGATGAACGTACTTGGGAAAAGGGGGAGAAAACCCTCGTGGTCCTGGGTAGAAAAATGTTGAGAAAGGGATAGGCCACCTAGATCAGAAAATCCCATGAAATCGAATTATTCATGAAAAAAAGTCCTTCCTAAACCCCAAGAATATGATAGAGTAGTGAGTGTTCTTAACAGGGGTGTTAACAAAACAATTTTTAAGCTAGGTGTACCATGGTGAACAGAGCCACATTATGGCAGGATCTCCTATTAATGCTTACTGACGAAGTGGGTAGCAGGGTAGTAGAAACCTGGTTTAAAGCAATATCATTTTCTCGATGGGATGCAGATACTAAGACGGCATACGTGAGCGCTCCAAATGCCTTTGTACGCGATTGGGTCTCGTCACAATACCAAGGTCTTTTAAAAACCCATTTAAGTAGGCTTCTTAATACGAATGTCTCACTTACCTTTATAGATGAGAGTAAAACAGCTGTTCAAAGGGTAGAAAAAGATAAACCTTCGATATCTCGGATGCCTAAAGCTCCAGATGCTCAAAATTCACGTAATCAAATAAGCCCTCGCTACGGATTTGATAGTTACATTGTAGGTGAGCATAATTCAGTTGCTGTCGCAGCTGCTCAGGCAGTTGCTGAAAAGCCGGGGGCTCTCTATAATCCCTTTTTTATTACCGGTGGCTCTGGGATGGGGAAAACCCATCTTTTGCAGGCGATAGGTAATCAGATAAAGCATACGCATCCTCAGGCAAAAGTGGTTTACCAGTCTGGCGATAGATTTGTGCATGAATTTGTGAATGCGATTCGGTATGGTAAGATCAAAAACTTTGAGGAACGCTATAAGGATGCCGATGTACTCTTGGTTGATGATATTCAGCTGCTATCTCATAAGGAGCAGACCCAAGAAGCGTTCTTTCATATTTTTTCGACACTGTATGAAAAAGGAAAACAGATCATCTTTGCCTCTGATGTCCTTCCTGACCAAATTGAAGGACTGTCAGAGCGCCTTAAATCGCGATTAAATGGCTCATTGATAGCAGATATCCAGCCACCTTCAGTAGCAACAAAAGTAGCTATTGTTCAAAATAAGGCGCTTCTTCAAAAGATGCCTATCAGGGATGATGTCGCTTCCTTTATTGCTACACGTGCTTCCTCAAACGTACGTGAGCTTGAAGGGCTGCTGATTCGTGTCCTTGCTTTTGCTGCGTTGACTCACCAAGTGCTTACGGTTGATCTTGCTCACAAGGTGCTTGCCAGAACGACCATAGAGACAAGACAACAGGCGCTGCTCGATTTACCTCAGGTGGCATCTTGTGTGGCGAAGCACTTTAGTACCAGTATTGCTGAACTGCGGTCCACAAAGCGGCAAAAGAATCTTGTAGATGCGCGGCACGTTGCTATGTATTTTATGAAGAAGCACACAGAAAATTCATTGCGTGACATTGCTGCCTATTGGTGTCGTAAGGATCATACAACCGTTATCCATGCGATTGCTAAGGTAGAAAAACTACGACTTCTCGATACGATACTCGATCAGAAGATGGCTGCTATTGAGCGGGAGCTTCATCATCGGTAGCATCTGTCTCTTCTTCATATAATGTGAAGAGTTCTGGTGTTGGATTAGTTTGCATGTCATGACGGTACTTTTTGTTGCGCATAAAGTTATCTTGGACGCATTTTCCGGTGAGTTGTAAATACCAAGAAGAGTAGTTCTTAAAGGTCATAGGTTTTTTAAGACCGACCATTGTGGGGAAATGCTCTGTATCGATGATTACGATTTTGCCCGTTCCTTTCTCTAAAAAGAAGTTGTCAACGTGAGCATCCATACGGTTTCCAATGTATGATGAGAAGGTAATTCCAAATCGCGTATCTCCTGTGTTTGAAATACTGAATTGTCTTTCGGCTTCTATAGCATCTACAACAATCCCATAAATGGAGGGGATACTAGTTTTACAGGGACCTTTGTTGCCAATATTATTTCCTTCAATCGTGATATAACGCACATTCTTAGGGGTCCAATACCATTTGCGTGGGGTATCTACTAGTGAGCTCCAGTAGGGACTCTCATCGATTCGCTCTTGAATTTTCTCTAAGTTAGTTATGCGCGTAAAACCTGATAAATGCCTATTAGTGCCACCGCCCATACGGAAAAAGAATTTTGGAATAAGACCTTCAGAAAGTTTTACAAAGCTTTCTGGAGTTTTAAGAAAGAGTTTGAGTACAAATGGGTACTTCTTATATTTGAGGATAATGAGTCCTGAAGCAATTCGGGGATTAAAGTCGGACTTTTTGAGTACCGTAAAATCGGTATAGGTCTTCTTCTGTGCTTTAATCTCAAGTACTACATTTTCAGCAAGGCGTCCAAGCTCTTCAGTATCTACGGTTTGTCCAGGATTTCTTCTATAGGGGAGGGGTTCTTGGGGAAGGAGATGTTCTTCAAAGTCTTTCTTATTGAATTTACAAAAGATGGCATGGTACTCAAGGCAATGATCCCGAAGGATGTGCCGTGTAGAATCATCAGCCCAGTAAACCTGGATTTCGGGTGTCTGAGGATCTTCAGCCCGCCAGGGACTGCGACCGGATTCGAGTGACATAGTAGTTATACATATGAGCGCACAAAACGCCATATGCTGTGTACTGAGATTGCTCATGTACTTCTCCCCCTAAGTTTCAGGGTACCAAATTCTGTCTTCCTCGCACAAGAGTTCAAAAATGGTTGATTTTTCAAATAATTGTCTGCTACTATGAGGTCAGTAGTAGTAAGTATCAATCACGTACAAAGAAGAAGGGGTACGTATGAAGGTAGACGAGATGAATCCTCGTTATGAAGGTTTGTTGCGCTGTTTTACCCATCTGCCGCGGCAAATATTAAGTCTCCACGAACTGGATAATGCAACAGAATATGTCTTACATTCCTTATGTGATGAGGGATGTTTGAACCTTTTAAAGGCAGCCTATTTTGTTGATAATCCTGATTTTAATTGCCTTAAGGGAATTGCAGGCTTTAACAAGGAAGAAGAGATATATACCTGTGATAAGGTATTAAATGATCCAGCTCATTTTAAGAATCATATGGATGAATGTGCCTATAACCAAAAAATTCGCACCATAACCGTGCCAAGTGCTCGCAGAAACGGCGAATCATCAGAGCATCTCATTGCTCGCTTAGCCGATCTTCTTGATATGGAGAATCCTTCGGTTCATACCTGGAATATAAAGCATGATAACTTTGGGATGCTCATTTATGAACATCCTTCTAGTTCAGATAGAAGCTTCCATCAGGAGCTCCTACATGGACTTTCAATTCTGGGCTTCTGTCCAATAAGCTAACTATACAGGGAATGCGCTGATATACTCTGCGTGTTCCCTTTTTTAGCTCACTACTGATGTTATTAAACGCCTAGTGCTGAGAGCTCTTAGAGTTATTAAGCATTGCTCATCGCGAGTTTAAGCAAAAAAATTGTTTCATCCTTCAAATTCTTCTGAACCCATTTTCGCTGCTTGCAAGTTAGTAGCTCTCCAAGGCCGGTGAGTAATCGAAAAAACCGTTTGGTTCGAACGAAGTGTATCTTTCAACAAAGAATCATGTTTTATAGTTTTTCTTTAAACGAAAGCCAATAATAAGAGTTTTTCTTATGTGCAGCTTCCATTACAATAAAAAAGGGGAAAATAGGCAATCTATTGGATTCGTATTTCTGAAATTTTGGGCTGTGTATAGTATATAATTTTATATTAGTCAAAATCGGATACGGTTTTAAGGGAACAAAATCACCCCTTGAAAATTCTCATAGAAAATGATATGCTAGGAAAAGATTAAAATAATGTATATTAAATGGTTGAAAAATATGAAACAATTCATCTACCTCGTTCTCTCAAGTGCTTCTTTTGTGAGTAGTGTGTATGCTCTGCAACCGCCATCCTTAGGCTCTTTTGGCCATTCTGCTGCATTTGTTGCTCCAATCACGAAGTATGGAGATGAAGAGCATATTATTCTGGGCCGCGAATTACATGGCGCTGATGCAGGACTTTACGATGCCTTTGGTGGAAAGCGAGATGCAGCTGATGGTAATCAGCCGGGAGCAACGGCTGCTCGAGAGCTTTTTGAAGAAGGAATTACTGCCAGAACTCTAGGAATGTCCCTTTCTGAAGTCCGTGAGTACATTGCTCTGCGGACAGGTAACACACGAAATATTTTTGCTGTTCAAGGACGGAATGGATCACGGAATGTTCTGTATCTTACCAGATTTAGCAACCGAGATATTCGAAGGTTTAAGAATAGTTTTGGTAGAGCATTGAGAAGAGCCCCTCGAGGTGGTGGATTTCATGAGAAAGATAAAATTGCATCAGTTCGTCTTACCGATGTCTTGCAAGCCATAGCTGCTACATCTTCTAACAGAGGTGTTCAGGTCATTGCACAGGTAACTGATCTTAAGGGTAATCGATCAACGCAACAAATAACGCTTCGTCCCGTTCTTGTAAGTCTGCTTAGGGGCTACGCTGAAAATCGCACCTACGTGCAGGGTACACGGCCTCAGATAAGGTTTTATGGGCTCTAAAGTTCCTGCATCTCATAATCTCTCCTGTAACCGAATCTTGATCCCTAATGCTGCTGAAGGCTCTATGGGTCTCAGCTGAGTTCTCTACCAAGATAGTTATTGAACTTCTTGTGTTGATGAGTTAGGCGCTTCTGTGGCGTCTTTTTTTGTGCCGCGCATTTTCTCTCGAAGCCACTCATAGAGGGATTTTCCATTTTGTCCATGCATCCCATCTAGTTTGGCCAACAAAGGTGGAAGGGCAAGACTTGTAGCAATACAACCGACTACTTTTGCAGTACCTGGGTTTTGGCCTAAGAAATTTGAAGTTGCATTAGCCATTCCGTACGCAGTCAGAAGAAATACGCCCAATCCACTTGCATAGGTACGAAGATTCTTCTTTGAGAGTGGAAGAAGCCAGTATTCATCTGAAGCGTAGTCAGGATCTTTCGCTTCGAAAGCCGTGAGTATGGCTGGAAAGAGGAGCTGAGTTCCTAATGTTGAACAGAGAGCGCTCCATGCAATATCTTTTTTGGCGTCCTGGGGTATTTTAAATAGAAAGTTTGCAAGATAGTTTGCCCCCAAGAGAGTTGTGAATACACCCAGGTTCACAAGCGCCATTTCTTTAATGCCTTTTTTCTTAGAGGTCTGTGGCTGCTCATCATCCGCTGACCGCTTCTCTGTTTTTGCCAGCATTTCATGGGGGATGAAGGTACTTGGGGAAGCCTTCTTGGGCAGGGCTTTTTTAGGGGCTTCGCTACCCATGAGTGCAGCTGATGATGCAAGTAATAGGGTAGTGATAAGATAGATGTGTTTCATGATATACCTCTATAGTTCAATTACTAGTACTTTATATCTTATATTCACTCTACTAGATGATCTGCTTGAGGTAAACCGGTACCCATGAAATGAGCTTTTCGCTGGTAACGCAACGTGATTGGTTGTTTGCTCGAAATGGAACCAGCAAAGGTTAATTACGGGCAATCTATAGCAGATTGTTATTGAACCTGTGGAGCAGTTGTATTGGGTACTTCTGTACCCTTTTTTTGTATCTCCAGTCTATTCTTTTTTCTCTGTTCGAGCCATTCGTCTATCTTGACTAGGAGAGCTGGGAGCACGAGGCTTGCAGCAATACAGGCGGCAGTTTTACTATTACTTGGATTATCGCCAACGATTCTCTGTGCTACATAGCCGATTCCAAACAGGGGGAAAACGGAGAGCCCACAAATTGTGTATCCCTCATCAAACCTCATATTAAAGAGGGAATCGTCGGCCCTATCTTTGCCAAGGACTAGAGATGTTACGAATCTGAAGCAACGCATCCCCAAAACTGAAGCCAAGCAACTTGAAGCGAGCAGACTTTTATTGCTCATGGGTTCAGGGCGGGGCCAATGAAGTACGACCGCAACGGGGTCAGGAGTGCTCCTGCGAATGTTCTCTCCAGCAAATCCTTGTATATAGCCAAAAACAAAGGGTATATTTTGCCAAAGTTCTTGCTTTACCTTTTGCATAAAAGGCTGTTCGACTTCTTGAGGAATCGTATACTTAGGAGATGTCTTATCTGGTGCGGGGTTTTGAGGAGCATCGGTTCCTATGATTGCCCCTGATGATGCAAGAAACAGGGTAGCGGTAAGATACTGTATTTTCATAGGCTCCTTTTTAGGTTCTAGGATAACATTAGTTTCTCATTACACTCTACCAGATGAGACAAATTTGTAAAATGGCCTTTCTGTTATGAAGAGTAGATCTGTATAGGCTATCTTATTCAGCGTATCCATATTATAATAATTTCTTTTAAAATTATTGCAACTTGTCAATGTAATGTGGTACGATGAAAGTGTATGAAAATAAAGAAAAGAGGTATGTATGAACCCGAATAATATTAAACCCAAGAAGAAGCATCGTAGAACGGTTTTTTCGTCAAAAAAGATCCATATGACCCCAAAAGAGCATATGGATACTCAAAAGTTGACGAAGGGGAGCTTTGATGGGAAGCGTTGGGTTCCTTACGACAAATAACGGAGCCCGGGAAGGGTTCCTGAAAGAATATAGTGGAGTGTAGTTCCACCACCGGTTGAACAGAAGGTAAAGTGCTGTTCAAGACCGAACAACTTAACTGCTGCAACTGATTCCCCCCCGCCAACAACACTTACGGTGTTCGATTGGACGATCGCTTGCAGCAGTTTCTTTAATGGCTCTAACGTATCTGGTCTTTCAAAAAAACCCATCGGTCCATTAAAAAATAGCGAAGCTGCTGTGCCAATCTCACGAATGCAGTGCTCTAAAGACTCAGGTCCCAGTGCAATACCCATCTGTCCTTCAGCAATCTTTGAGGTGATCGATAAAGGTCCCGATAGGTCCTTTGATCCGACCATGAAATCCGTAGGCATAAGGAGTTTTCCCTTACTGTGGGAAGCTTTTGCAAGGATCTTTTGTGCAAGAGGCACGAGGTTGTCATCTACAAGAGACGAACCCACTGAAATACCCTGGGCTTTCATAAACGTAAAAGCAAGCGGTGGAAGCAGTATTACGGTATCTGCAAGATCGAGTGCCTGATCTACTGCCGGAAGTTTCTCCTGTATCTTTGCTCCACCCATAATCATAATAAAGGGCCTTTTGGGAGGACGCAATTGATTCAGGGCTTGTAGCTCTTGTTCAACAAGTAGACCAATAGTCTTATCTTCTTGAGAATAGAGTTCGGGTAGCAGGGTAATTGAGGTATCTTCATTTTCAAGAGCGCCCCAGGCATCATTAACATAATAGTCACCAAGTTGCCGAAGCTCCTGAGCGAACGCAGGGATGCCATCTTTTTCTCCAGGAGAAAAGCGTAAATTCTCAAGAAGGAGCAGCGTACCAGGTGTAAGCTGAGAGACTTCCTTATGGGCATCACTCAACGTAGGTGCCCACGTTATTGAGTACCCCTGTTCCTTGAACCAGCCAACCAGATATTTTGTTGAGAGCTGCTCTTCATAGCCTTTTGGACGTCCTCTATGGGTGCCGATACAGATGCAGCTTTGTTTTTTGATAAGGAGATCAAGAGTTGGTCGTAGCTTTTCAAGACGAAACGTATCTATGATCGTAGTGCCCACACAGGGCACATTAAGATCGGCGCGGAGAAATACTTTTCTGTTGGTAAGATCAACTTCAGTAAGTGCTGAATGAAGAACTGGGGTCATACGCCAAGTCCCTTTAATATGCGTGAGATGCGCATCGTTTGCAAAGAGCTGTTTGGAAATAGTCCTGCACATAAGCTCACAAAGAGAGCAAAGAGAGCTACCGCGGCAACTATGGTCATATCAAGAGTGGCTGGTACGTGGCTGACATAATACACATCAGGAAGTTTAATCAGGGGATAGGTATTTAAGAGCCAGGTGCAAAACGCGGCGAGTAGGATTCCACAGAAAGTAGCTGAACAGGTAATAAGTGTTGCTATCCATAAAAATACTTCTCTGATTGCTCTATCAGCCATGCCCATAGCTTTTAGAAGTGCAATGTCGACGATCTTATGTTTCGTATACATATAAAGAAGAGCAATGATGGTGAGGCTCGCAACTAACGTAACGAGCATTAAAATAATCCACATAGCGTAACGTTCGAGTATCAGTGCTGAGATGAGCGGTGGGTAGAGGTCCTTCCAGGACATCACCTCAAGAGAGAGCCTCTTCTGAAGTGATTGCTGTATCTCAAGGAGGCGTGATTCATCCTTGAGTGCCAATGCCACTTGGGTAATCTGTTCAGGATAGAGCTGATTTACCAATGCAAAGGAAGCAACGATGACCTGCTCATCAAAGTCATGGATACCAGTTTTAAAGAGGGCGCCAATAGTTACCTGCTTGCGTTCAAGGGTAAACGTATCAGAAGATTGATCGGTATCGGCTTGAAATACGAGTGCAACTTGTGAACCAAGCTTCACACCAAGTCGTTGCGCTAGAGACTCTCCTATCGCTATCGAACTGTCCGTCAAACTGCCCCATGAAGAAGAGAGATTCTCTGTGATCATATCATGGAGGGTACTTACCTGCGCTTCGCTTGTCGGATCGATTGCCTTGAGTAAGCAAATTGAACTTTCGAGCGAATTTGATTCCTGGCCCTTTGTGCTCGATGCTTGGATCATCACATGATGAAGACTTGTAGGACTTGATGCGGCAATCGTATCGTTATATTCGGTCGTAAGTACTTCACGAAGCTTTGCATACATAAGAGGTTTTCCTGAAGCATCGATGATCAGGTCAGAATGCACGCCCTTGAGCTTCTTATGGGTAGCTGCTTCAAATCCTTTCATGATAGCGGCCACTAGTGTTAGAGATCCTGTGCCCAGTACGATGCTGATAAAGCAGATGCTGAGCATTGTGGAGATAGCATGCTCTTGCGAGGAACTTTTTAGAAATCGAAATGCAAGTAATAAAGGTAGGCGCATAAACTTTTCCTTAAGAGTATTGCAATTTGGGTATAGTATACGACAAACTACTTGATGTAGGAACTGTAGAAAGGAAAACTATGCAGTATCGTATAGCTCTTGGTGCTGACCATCGTGGATTTGCATTAAAAGAGCTGCTCCGCCAAAAATCAGCCTTTGGCCAACACACGATCGTCTGGCACGATGAAGGAACCTATTCTCCTGAGCGGACCGATTATCCACTATTTGCTCATAAAGTTATTGAGCGTCTTTTGAATAGCGAAGTAGACTTAGCAATTCTGACTTGTGGATCTGGTATAGGAGAAAGTATTGCCGCAAACCGGTTTACGAAGGTCTATGCCGGTCTTGTATGGCAGCCTGAGGTAGCTCGTATGGCTAAAGAAGATGATAATGTGAATGTCCTTATTTTACCCGCCGACTATATCACTATAGACACTGCCATTGCTTGCATTGAGGCATGGCTCTCTGCTACATTTAAAGGGGGGCGCTATCAAGAGCGTCTTGCTATGATTGAGGCCTATCATGAGCAAAAACATGAACAAAAAAAGAAGGAGCGTTAAGCTCCTCCTTTTTTTGTTCTCTGAAAGTTATTTTAAGCGCCTCGTACGAACCTTGGGTTTTCATTGGTTAGTACTGTTCTTGGGTTTTCATTGACGGGCAGTTCATTAACTGCTTGTGCAATTTTCTCTGCAGTTTCGATTGCCTTCTTAGACTTTTCATCTTCTTTAGTGCTATCTTTATAGAGCTTAATAGCGCTGTCTAAAAGTTTTGCAATGGAAACTAAAAACAATGCAGATGATTTCCATGATTTGCCGTTAGTATCTACCCACTGATCATAGGCATCCCATCCCATTGCGCCTACTGCGAGCGCAGTTACTACAACCGCTGCACCATCAAGAGAAAGAAGCACTGAATCTTTATTGCCATATTCACTTTTTCTTTTTTCAATCATCTGTTTGGCAAGTAGCGAGTAGCTTTGCTGGACGTTTCTATTGACAGAATAATCAGTATTATTGAGCGTTTTGAGTACATCAAGCTTTCCTTCTTCAATAGCATCCTTAATGAAGTCAGCTTTTGCTGACAGGGAGCTAATAGAAAGGAGCGCAAGAGTCGCTGCACACAGTGTTTTCTTCATAGTATTCCTTAGATTGGAGTTGTACATATACTTATTATACAAGTGTACCTGGTTCATTTTTTTTTTCACCTGGTCACCACATTTCGAGCCTTAGTGTAACGCAAATTTATTGATTTTCCAGTCTTTTTTTTTACGCTGATGAGGTTTTAGATATTTCTGTACTTCTCAGTCCATTTTTCACCTAGCTCATAAGATGGTGCAATGGCGTATATTCTCATAAAAGCCCCCTGGTGATTCATTTTACTCTTTGCACCACTCTGAGTATACTACCCTCTAGGGTAAGAACCATAGATGTTCTTCTGATCAACGTACAAATTTTGTTAAAGGACTTTCATGAATACACTGAGAAAATCGATCTTTATCATAGGCCTCCTCGCTGCCGGTATTGCAGGTGCTTTATGGTATAAGTCCTCCTTTCAAAAGGCAGCTATTTCACTGGAAGCTCTTAAGGATAAGAGGAATATTGTGCCCATTGCCATTATAGGATCTGGGCCTGCTGGTCTCAATGCAGCTCTCTATGGTGCACGAGCTGGGTTGTATACCGTTGTTTTTGAAGGGAAAGCTCCTGGAGGGCAGCTTGTAGGTACCTCCTATGTCGAGAACTGGCCCGGTATTCCTAAGATGCTCGGAGCTCAGCTTGTTGAACAAAATAAGCTGCAAGCAACTACGTTTGGCGCTCTTATGGTTCCTGAAACGATTGCAGAGGTCGATTTCTCGGTATGGCCTTATATTCTAAGGACCGAAGATGGTCAAGAAGTAGGGGCTTTAACGGTCATTATCGCGACGGGCTCTAATCCTCGCAGACTTAGTGAAACAGGTGTTGTGAAGGGCGAATCAGAGTATTGGGGCTATGGCGTATCGAGTTGTGCCATCTGTGATGCACCTTTTTATAAAGGGAAAAGGGTTGTTATTATAGGGGGTGGTGATTCCGCCATTGAAGAGGCGACTTTATTAACTGCCTATGCAGATAAGGTGACCATACTCGTTCGTGGAACGCAGTTGCGTGCTGCAGCTGTTATGCAAGCACGGCTTAAGGATAATCCAAAAATTAACGTACTCTTCCATACTAAAGTGTCTGAAGTTCTTGGAGATGGTAAGGTGGTGACCGGTGTTCGCCTTACAGATACCCAAGAGAACAAGAGCTACGATCTTGAAACCGACGGTGTGTTCCTTGCCATAGGGCATTTACCCAATACAGCTCTCTTTAAAAAATCTATAACGCTTGATAAACTTGGTTATATCACGTTAAAAGATCGATCCCAAAGAACGAATCTGCCAGGCGTTTTTGCAGCAGGTGATGTGGCAGACCCTCGTTACCGTCAAGCAGGAGTCGCAGCAGGTGATGGTATTAAGGCAGCTCTTGAAGCGATAGAGTTTCTTCAGGAACATGGCTTTACGGGTACGGTAGCTCAGAAGCTTGAAAAAAACTATTATGATTCAACTCCTGAGGCGAATCTTATCGATCTTACCCCAGTAACCTCGGCACGACAGTTTGATGATCTTGCCTCAAAAAACAGTTGGGTTGTGGCCGAGATAGGTGCTGAAAACTGTGCAAGTTGCAGTACCTTGCTTCCTATAGTGCGCTCCGTAGGCACAAAGCTTGCTGATAAGGCAAAGTTTATCTATATCGACTTGACCGAGCAACCTAAAGATCTCATTCAACGTTTTAAACTGACCTCTGTTCCTGCAATTCTCATCTTCAAGCAAGGAGCACTCATAGCACGTTACGATCAGCAGCTCTTTTCAAAACGTGAGCTCTACACTATTCTCACCGCGCTCATTGCAGAAAAGGTTTAAAAGAACTTTCAGATTGAAGGCGCTCCTTAAATCGGCTTGAATGTACCTATGGGTTCATCAGCTCTGAACTTGAGCTTGTATTCCTTTTGTCCCTAACACTGAAATGCATTGGTGTACTCTTTTTTCTTAAAAACTCTGACTGTGACGTGTTTTGCGCCCCATTTAGAAGCCTTAAAAAAACTAAGTGCCTAGTATTGCAATTTGCAATTTAAAAGTGATACTCTTAATCATGCGTATGGTTTTGTATGGGGTGAAGGAGCATCGATGTTTGGCAAAATGATGCTTATGTTTAGCATAACTGGCCTGGTAATGGCGGCATCTGGTAAAGGGCCGGTGGTTAATGTATGTGATAGTAAGCTGAAGGGTAGTAAATTACTTGATGGGGTTACCGAAGAGTGTGTTACTTTCTTTTCTCGTGAAAGTCTCGATTCAGATAAGGAGTTGGCAAGAAAAGGGGTGGTGATTAAGCGACCAAACGCGAAGGCGACCGTGTTAATTTGTCATGGCTTTAAGTGTGATAAGTATGATGTAAGCTTTTTGCATATGCTCTTTAATGAGTACAATAGCATGGCGTTTGATTTTAGGGCACATGGTGAAGATAAGGAGGGGCAGTGTTGCACCTTTGGAAGAGATGAATCCTACGACGTCATTGCAGCAGCTGAGTATATAAAAAATGACCCCGAGCTTAAAAAAGTACCTCTTATTGCTTATGGATTTTCAATGGGAGCTTCTGCAGCTATTATAGCTCAGGCTCGTGAGCGAGATCTTTTTGATGCGATGATTCTCGATTGTCCCTTCGATTCAAGTGATAAGTTGTTAGATCGGGGACTTGCCCAACTGAAAGTTTCTGTGTTTGGGTATGAAATGCCGATGCCCGGCTCTGGCTGGTTAAAAAGCTATGGCTATAGTCCCTATGTCCAGACGGCTCTTAAAAACATCTTAAAGACCTTTACAAATTTTGGGGCAGAAGACATTGTCGTTAACTTTGTGCCAGTCTATCCAGAAGAGGCGATAAAATATGTTGAGATTCCCTGCTTTTTTATCGGGTGTATTAATGATTCAAAAGCTCCTGAAGAGGCAGTACTGAAGGTGTATGAAGGAGCGAAAGGATTTAAGCGTTGCTGGATAGATACTGATGGCAGAAAGCATTACGATACTATCTTTAGACAGATGCACCAATACTTTTATAAGGTCGATCGTTTTATTAAGATCATTTTAGATGGCTCCTATAAGAAAAAGGTACCAGCTAAGATCAGAAAAGATAAACCGGAGTGTATTCTGACTCCAGGTACCACTACGACACCTACTTTTTCAAAAGGGAATCCTAAGAAAAATCCTTTAGGCAAACGTTTGTAAGTCTGTCTCCCAGCATAGGTGAGAAAGCAGTGAGCATCAGCAAAAAGAGTGCATACCTCATGAGTATGAGAATTGTTAAGCAGACATTCTCATAAAGACATAATCTTGAAAATCAAAAGTATCCGTTTCTTTGCAACATTTACAAGTTAGCATGCATCTGTGTAGGTTGCTTGAAAGAGTTTCATCTCATTAAAAAAATCCTCCCATCAGAGTTCTCTTGTGGTATACTTTAAAAAAAGATACCGATGAAAGGCCCTCTATGATACAGATTTCTCTTGTTACCAATGACATTATCGATCGTTCCTCTGATGCATATGTATTTTTCTGTCGTCATGATTTTGACTTTGCACGTCTGTCTGCTACAGCAGGACACCTGTATGCTCCCTACGAGCAAGCAGTGAAGGAACGGGGCTTTACCGGTAAGGCAGGAAGTTCTCTGATATTAAATGGTGTCTATAAAGGAAAAGCGGTCTACCTTGTTTTTCTCGGGCTTGGCGATATGCCTCATAAAAAGCCTGGGGGAAGCATCGAAGTATACCGTCGAGCTCTTGGAAGGCTGATACGCTTAGCTGAAGGCCATAAATTTTCTAGTTTTACCTTTGATTTACCAGATCCTGCAGTGCTTAATCTTTCGTATCGCCACCTTGCTGAAGAGACCTCTACCTTTCTTCATAAAGCTTCCTACCATTTTGATCAGTTCATTACGAACAAAGAGCGTACTTATCACTGGTCAATGAATGCAGTAATAGGAGCTCCTAAAAACTATGAAGCTGAAGTACAAGAAGGTCTTAACCGAGGTCTCTGCTTTGCAGATGCGCTCACGTTAGCACGGACCTGGTGTGATATGCCTCCTTCACATCTTCCTCCGGCGACCCTTGCAAAAGAAGCTGTCGCAAAGGCAAAAGAGTATGGCTTGACGACTACCATTCTTGATAAGAAGCAGATTGACAAGTTGGGGATGGGTGGCATTGAAGGGGTTTGTCGTGGGTCGGTCAATGAACCATGCATGGTAATTATCGAATATAAAGCGGCAAAAAAAGATGCTCCAACTATTGCTCTTGTAGGTAAAGGAGTAACATTTGATACCGGTGGACTCTGTATTAAACCTGCTGCAAGTATGCTTACTATGAAAGATGATATGGCTGGTGCTGCGGTGGTTCTCGCAACCATGAACGTGATAGCACAATTAAAGCCTGATGTGAATGTGGTTGCCTTAGCACCCCTCGTTGAAAACATGCCAAGCGGATCTGCAATAAAGCCGGGTGACGTTCTCAAGACGTACAATGGAAAAACAATAGAAGTAATCGATACCGATGCAGAAGGGCGTCTTATTTTAGCTGATGCACTTGCGTATGCTGCTGATGTCTATAAGCCAGTAGCTATGATCGACTTAGCCACGCTTACAGGAGCGATAGGTGTTGCACTTGGTGTGTATTATGCAGGCCTTTTTTCCCAGCATGATGAACTTGCTGAGCGGGTTATTGATTCTTCCATACGAACGGGAGATCAAGTATGGCGCCTGCCTCTTGATGATGACTATATTCCTGCGATCATCTCTGACATTGCCGATGTAAAAAACATTGGCGATAGAAAATATTTGGGATCTTCAATTACTGCAGCGCTCTTTCTCAAAGAGTTTACAGGCGAAACTCCTTGGGTGCATCTTGATATTGCCTCGGTAGCCTTTGGAGTACCCGATCTTTCGTACCTTCGATCAGGTGCAACAGGATTTGGCATTCGTTTGTTAACCGATCTTGTTATGCAGTGGAAACCTTTTAAAGGATGATTCTTTATTGTGAGAACTCTTGCAGATCGTATTGAGGATAGAGTAGAGTATACCTCATACAAGGGGGCTCTCTCATGCAAAAATATTTTGCCGTTCTTCTGATAATTCTTTCTAGCAATTCAATCCAAGCAAAGCATATGGATGGAGTTACCTTTACCAGTCCTCGCAAGGTCCTTGTCTTATATCAGCTGATGAAAGATGTGCATGAACTGTTTGAGGCAAAGAAGATTAGTTATTGGATAGATAGTGGTACTCTCCTAGGTGCGGTACGCCACAAGGGTATTATACCTTGGGACACTGATCTTGACCTCTGTATTGATAAGCATGATGAGGAAAGGCTTCTTGATCTCAAACCACTTCTTGGCAAGTTAGGTTTAACCTTGGTATCGAAGACCTTTGGCTGGACGATCAAAGCAAAGGGAGGTTTCTGTGATATCTTTCTCGTGAGCAAGAGAAAGGGGACTTATATCTATGCTGATAAGCCTACCTCGACCTACTTTGCAAAACGGGATGATGGTCCAATCTATTATACACATGATGAACTATTCCCTCTTAAGCAGTATCCCTTTGGGGATCTGTTGGTCTGGGGTCCGCGGGATCCCTATCTGTATCTTGATAATTACTACAAAGGGTGGCGAACAACAGCAAAGTTTCTTGAGAGCCATCGGACCTACAGTTACTCATCAGTAACAGCTGTGCTTACCGAGGATGATAGAGTGCCTGCGCAGCCGCTTGGGCCGTTAGAAGATCGAGTGAGCAAGATATTAAATCGAGTGAGCAAGATATTAAAATGAGTAACTAAACCTAGTTATGCATATGAGCCTTGTAAGGCTCTTCATGATTGTTAGCAACAAAGTTCATAATCAGTCCGAGCATCGCTACATTACAAAGAAGAGCAGACATTCCGTAGCTGATAAAGGGGAGTCCTAATCCTTTGGTCGGCATGAGCCCCGTAGCTACAAAAAGATTGATCAGTGCCTGGAGGCTTGTGAGAAGTACAAACCCGATGGTGGTATAATAGCAAAAGGGGTCATGAAGACTGCGAGCAATCTTTAAACCGGTATACAAAAAAAGAATATACAATCCGATTAATGCTGAAGCTCCAATGAATCCCGTTTCTTCTGCAATAATCGAAAAGATGAAGTCAGTATGCTGCATCGGTAGATAGAAAAACTTCTGCTTCGATTGAGCGATACCAACTCCAGTAACCTTTCCCGATCCAATAGCAATTAGTGACTGAATTATCTGAAACCCAGCTCCCTGAGGATCATCCCAGGGGTTGAGAAAAGCAAGTACCCTCTGAAGTCTGTAGGGCTTAAGCCAGACGAGTAATCCTGCAACAGGTATCAGTGGCCCAATAGTTAGTGCTAAATGCAGTAACCGACACTGAGCGATATAGAGAAGTAAAAATGAGGTAAGTGAGAGCGTAACTGCCTGTCCAAAATCAGGCTGTTTTAATAAGAGCAGGGCGGTTGCACCAAGTACGCAGAGAATCGGTAAATAGCCTCGGGTAAATGAGGTGAGTCGATACTGTTTTTTTGCCAGCAAATAACCAAGATAGACGATGAAGGACATTTTAAGAGCCTCGCTGGGTTGAAACCCAAATCCTGCGATATAGATCCAGCGCTGTGATCCATGAATCGATTGACCCATGCCAGGAATGAAAGTCATCACAGTAAGCATCACGGTTCCTAAGAACACCCAAGGTACCCACATCTTAATTATGTAGAGAGGAATCAGGCGTATGATAATAATGGCGATAAACCCGAGTATAAGACCAGTTAACTGTTTACGAAGATAATAGTCTGCAGATCCAAGCCGTTCAAGTGCATAGACGGAGCTTGAAGAATAGATAAAGACCATGCCGATGATGATGCAGATCATGGTGATGCACATAAAGGAAAATAGAGTCGAGCTATTTTTTGCCGTTATCATCGTAGGTCCTTTCCTTTCACCACTGTACAATGAAATGAGCACAAGAGGAAGATCTTTTTTGTAAGATGTTCCGATAGCGATGAAGATACGCTTGTACAAAAATCGCACTCTCTATTTGGTTCTACATGATTTTTTTCAAGCTGGTAGTGGTGCAGTTTTGCTTTGAGCGAACTTTTTTATCAACGTACGATCTTCTTGCTTTACTAAGTTGCACTGCATGCTTACAAAAAAATGCAAAACTCTTGCAATTCAATTTTTGAATGTGATACCGTGTGTGAAATTGATGTGGAAGCAAACCAGTTTTCATCAAATGGTACCCAAGAGTGCATTTTGAAAACACATACTAATAAAAGGAGTAGTTGTATGAAGAAACAGCTTTTACTATCGCTCGGTGCGATATGCTATATGATGAGTAGTTTTGCGCAAGGTCCCTTGCGTATTTCGCAGATCGATGTGACCCCGGCTGCTTGTGTTGGGGGCGGCAATCCAGCGGTACCGAACACGTTTGTTACCGTTGTGCCTGAAGGTGGTGTACCTCCTTATAAATTTTTTCTGGGCAGTGTACCGCTATCTCCTAGTGGAAGTTTTTCTTTTCCACTTAACACTCCACCAAGCCTTGTTATCAATGTTCAGGATTCTTCTGCGAATCCAGTTGGCACACAGCAAACTATCACTCTTAATAATGTTGGATCGGATTTTACCTTTTATAGTGTGAGTATAGATCCTGTGACTAATTGTCAGGTGACTCCTAACGGGGCCATTACTATCGTAACCGAAGGTAAACAGAACTCAACAATACAGAGACCGCTTTTCTCCTTGAATGAGCCAGGTGGTGCCACAGACTCATCTGTCGGAGTGTTTACAGGGCTAGAAGGTCAAATTGCTATTAGTTTTCGGGATGAGCTGGCTACTTGTGCTCCAGTCTCAATTTCAGTGCCTGTTGGCACATTTCCTGTAGAAATAGTTAACCCATCAGCTACAGGGGCACCTCTAGAAGGCGTAGCACCTGTATGCAGCGGTACCAGTGATGGATTTTTGGAATTTACGATCATAGGTGGAACTCCTCCCTATTTAGCATGTCTTACTCCAACTATTGCTGAAGAGACTCAGCCGAGCGATCCTTCAAGAGTATGCACATTAACTGATTGTGGAACTTGTGGAACAGGTTTTATAGGCGGCCTTTCCAGTGGTACCTACACACTTAGTGTCTCAGATGCAAATGGGTGTGCGGCTACTAACAACCAATTACCGGTTGTCATTCCATCGGGTAAAATAACTATTGATACTACTACAAGTACTACAACTGTAACCCCTTGTTTTAATCAAGCTAACGGTACTTTAGAGGTAAACGTAGATACTATTCAAGCTCCTACAACGGTGACAATCACTGGCCCGGTAACAAGGACTTCATCTCCTCAGACCACAAATCCGTTTATATTTGCTAAAATACCAGGCGGCACCTATCAAATTACTGCAACAGATGGAACCAATTGTGCGATAGCATCATTAACCGTTCCTGTTACAGGTCCTATCACATTTACTTATCATACTATTGAAGCTGATTTAAGTGGTTCTGCTGTTAGTGTAAATAATCTAACACAGCCGCCTGTATGCACTAATCCGAGCGACGGTTTCATAGTAATTGACAGCGTCATTCCTAATGATGGTACTGTAAAATTCTTTTCGTTAGATGGAGCTACTTTCGAACCTTTTTCACAAACAACAGCTCCATTCGTTATCTGTGCAGGTCCAGGATTTCATACGCTTACCTTAGCATTTGATGATTTGGGCGTATGTACTTCTCAAACAGTAACCGTATTTGTCGGTACATCGACTATTACCTTTACACCAGTAGTGACAAATGCGCCCTGTTTTAATGGTAGTGCGACGAGTGGTTCTGCTTTTGATGGTAATGGAACAATTAAAGTTACAGGTATAAGTGGTGGTACTCCTGATCCTATTACTGACCTTTATACCTTTTCAATTGGAACAGAAGCAGGATTTAAACCCAGCAATCAGTCGTTTACCGTCCCTGCGGGTACCTATGAGGTGACGATAAAAGACCATAATGGGTTTTTCTCAGATCCGCAAATTGTTACGGTTGAGCCGCAAAGTGAAATTATTCTCTCATTTGATGTTACGACCCCGATTACCTGCCCAGGAAGTGCTACCGGTGTGATAACGGCGACAGCAACAGGCGGTAGCGGTTCGTATTCCTTTTCTCTTGATGGTACCCAAGGTACCTTTATTACCCCCCCTTCTCCGGGGACCTCATTAACTTTTCCACCTACAGCGGCTGGAACTTATTCTCTAGTTGCAAAGGATGCGGTGAATGGCTGTTTCTCAAGAACCCAAGAGTTGGTGTTACAAGATGCGGCTCCAATGCTTATAACTTATACGACCTCACCATCTGCGTGTAATAGTACTACTAGTACAGGAGATATAAGTATTTCAAATATTTCGGGCGGCTTACCCCCATATACCGCTGTAATTGATGGTCTTAGTTTCACTACCAAATTTGGTCCAGGGACTACACACCCATTTCCGTTTGTAATTACTTCAAATCTTGCTCCCGGTTTTCATACGCTTACTATTCTTGATAGTACCACGCCAAGCGCCTGTATGTCTCCAACGATTGAATTTGAGATACAGCCGGTCGTTATTACCATTCTATCTCCACCCACGATAACAAATGCCACCTGTTTTGGTAGTGATACTGGATCTATTAGCTTAGCTACTGCTCAAGTATCCGGTGGTACGCCATTAGCTGATGGTAATTATCTCTATTCAATTGGGACTTCTGATGGTTTTCTACATGAGACCGGTACTCCATATACTGGCCTCCCTGCCGGTATCTATGCGGTAACGGTACAGGATGCGAATGGCTGTACCTCAGAACAAGAACTTGTTGTGATCACTCAACCAACTGAAGTTACTTTCTCATTTGATGTGAGTAGCCCTATTCTCTGTCCAGGAGGGCCAGCCCAAGTAACTATTGGTGTTCCTCAAGGTGGTAGTGGAACGGGCTTTCAGTTTTCAATAGATGGTGGAACACACTTCACTGCATTCCCAACAGACTCTACTGGAAAAACAACGCCGGCTACGGTAACACTTGGTGCGAACGGTACTTCTGCTGCTGGTACCTATATTCTCGTAGTGGAAGACAGTAATTCATGTCTTTCATCAATCCAAGAGCTTGTATTAGAAGATCCTCAACAGATAGGAATAGCGTTCACAACAAGTCCAGCAACCTGCAATTCTGGTAATGTGGGCACTATAAAAATAACAAGTGTTCTTGATGGAAACGTAGGCCTTTCCAGTTCGACAACACCATCAGCGAACTTTACTTTTACTACGGTTGGAGTAAATCAGACCTTTACCGATACAGGTATTCCTCCAGTTACGATAAATAGTGCTAATGGAGGGCCGGGAACCGTTCCTCCTGGTACCTATACGATTACCGCAACTGATACTAACGGATGTGTGTCTCCTTCAGTTACTGCGGTAGTTGAACAATTTGGGCCTCCTATTGTTGATTTTGAAGTAGGTGAAGTGACTGCTAACGCTGGATCTGATGGTTCAATAACGATACACGCGGTGACCAACTTTGGTCCAGTTGTTCCGCCGGGCAAAATTACGTTTAATGTTGGAAACGGGGCGACAACAGATACCGATGTACCAGGTACTGTTTCCATGCTTGATGCTGGCGTCTATGAAGTGACGGTAACAAACACTACAACAGGATGTCAATCTACCTTTGAAGTGGAAGTAACAGAACCAACACGAACAAGGATTGTCGGAACCATTTCAGTGGCTGCAACGACGGGCAGTAGCAATGGATGCTTGACGGTTCTTACCGAGTCAACTGCACCACTTCTTTACTCACTTATCTCAGTTGAGGGAGAAATAGACATAGAGGATCAGATTTCACCGCTCTTCTCGGGCTTGAAAAAAGGCTTCTATACCCTTAAGGTAAAACCAAGGTTTACAGGGACTACTCCTCCACTTGGAGACACATTGCGTACTCCGCCTGCCATTGAACCGGATGGACAAGGTAATGAGGCTTTCGGTATTGGGGTTGTCGACGAAGTTTCTGCAATTACAGCAACAACGATAGTAACTCCTATTGATTGCAGTACAGGGCTCGGAGGCTCAATAACAGTAGTTGCTTCTGGTGGAGGTGCACCGTCAACGTGCAATTGTGCAGTAGGCTTATCGTTCTCGCTCAATGGAGGTCCATTCCAGACATCTCCTGTGTTTGATAACGTTACTACGACAAATAATATAGTTACGATACAGGATGCTGACTGTCATACCACCAGCATAGCTGTTACTGTTCCTATAGTACGAGTACCAAATAATAACCCGATATTTAATTTCTTGGCTAAATACTGCAAAATTGCAGGAAGTTGTGCTGTTGCTACTACTAAGCCTTAATAGTATAAGAATATCGTGAGAGCTGAGGGTCCGCATAGTCGGGCCCTCAACCTTTTTCTTGATTAGAATGCATGAATGGCATATGCTTAGGGCTACGAATAGTGAGGATACCTCTATGGATCTAACGTTTAGTAGTAGTCAGCATCTGAAGAACTTTCTTGCATCACTCGATATACGGCAGTCTTCTAAGCTTACGTATCAACGCCAATTAAAGGAGTTCTTTGGCTGGTGTAAGAAGAATACTATTCTTGCTTATGACCGTGAAGCGCTGCTTGCCTATAAGCTTCATCTTTCTAAAGATCGTTCATTAGCGGCCTTTACCATATCGGGATATTTAACAGCTGTCCGAAGATATTTTGAATGGCTTGAGGTCTACCACCAGCAACCTAATGTAGCGCGAGGTATAAAAGGTCCCAGTCGAAAAAGGGGCTTTAAAAAGGATTGCCTTACTATTGAACAAGTTAAAAAGATGCTTATCTCTATTGATAGATCGTCATTGACTGGTAAACGTGACTTTGCAATGGTGAATCTGATGGTACGTACCGGACTGAGGACTATTGAGATTGCTCGTGCTCAGAGGGAAGATATTGCTCAGCAGGGTGGTGAGATTGTTCTCTTTATTCATGGAAAAGGTCGTGATTCAAAAGATGAGCTTGTGTTGCTCACTCCTTCTACCTATGAGCCGATTATGGAATATCTTACTGAGCGTGGCAGTATAAAACAGGAAGATCCTCTTTTTGCTTCTCATAGTACTAAGAACTTTGGTAAAGCGTTGACCACACGTTCAGTATCTCGAATTTGTAAGCATCATTTAAAATGTAATAACCTCGATGATGCTCGTCTCACCGCGCATAGCTTGCGCCATACAGCAGTAACGTTGAGTCTCTTAGCAGGGGCAACACCACAAGAAGCAAAGCTTATGGCGCGCCATGCTGATATAAACACGACGCTTATTTATGCTCATAATATTAACCGGATTAAGCAAGCACCAGAAAAGAAGATCGACGAAATTCTTGAGTGATCTTATGATGTGTGAGCATGCTCACGCATTACTCAGTTTTCCCAATGTTTGCGGGATGATTAATAGGGTTGATCTGGATCCTGACGATGAACGAGGGACTCACTGGTAAAAGTTTGGAAGTATGATAATTTCTGTCAGTTTGGTATTCACGATGTCGCGTATTACTCTTCTTTGGAGTGTCTAAATAGGGTTACCAGTTCAAATCTTTTTCGTAGCCGAGTTTAATTAATAGTTGTCCTGCAGCTTTCTTAAATACTTCTTTATCTTGTTCAGTAAAATAGTCTCTCCAAGATCCAATTTTGCCACTTCTAAAAGTGTTTGCATATGCACCTTTCTTGCCAAAAAGACTCTGTGCAATCTTCTGAGCTCTGTCTAACGAAATTGGATGATCTAGATGGTGAGCAATATTCATAATTTCTTGAATTTGTGCCTCTTTACTTCCTCCGCCATCAGGGCCAACCAACTTTTCAAATGTTGTGGTATAAAATAGGGGGTGATCAATCCAGCCCAGATATCTATCATAAAAATCAACGACTCCCATAAAAGGCTTCATTTTCTTGTCGAGCCACTTCATGGGAACCGAAGCAATTAAGGAAGTATCTAAAACCCAGGATTGAATAGCTTGGCTAAACTCCATATGAGCTAGTTTGGGCCATTCGTTTGGATAGCGTTTTGCGTAATGTATCATTGAAATACATTGATCGCGTGGGTCCCTCAGGATAAAGACTCCTTTAAAGCCATTTTTTGCGATGAGTCTCATGTTTTCTTCTGTACATACTGCGTGACCAACGAGAGATTCCGCCTGTACATCCTGATCACAGAGAATCGTATACGTCTTACGATGACCGATTATTCCGATACCTGTAATTTCATAAATGCATTTCATAAGAAGGTGGGTTCCACATTTTGGTATGGAAGTTACAATGATCTTGGGAGAAATAGTAGACGTCGAAAAAAGAACTATACCGAACAAAAACACTCTTACTTGATTTTTGATGCTCATCTAAACCCTCCTTGAGTTGATAATTTCTCGTGCATAGGTTAGCAAAACAAAAAGATTACAGCCAACGAAATTGCCTGCAAATTAAAGTTGATCCGAAGGTTCAAAACAAGCACCAATTAAGTTAGTGAAAGCCGTGGGAAAAGATATCTTGAATGTTCTGTTTCCAGCCCTAAAGCTGCCTAAAGAGGGCATTATTTCCGCGGGCAAGAATCTGCATCGGATTTTGGGTTGCTAACAGTAGGGGTAATTCTTTTAAGGCATCTGAAAAAGAAAGTGTGGTATGAGTGCCCATAGTTTCACGTTGTTTACCTGCGTAAAGTAGATAGGTATGAGCCTCAGGGTAATCTTTAGAAAAGGCGCGTAAGGGCTTAGTAAGCTTTGTCGTTTCTATAGGTGATGTTGTGAGAGAAAAAGCGTGGATACCCCGTGGTCCATGGAGAATAAAAGGTACTTCAGTACCGGCAAACGTTTGCCAGAAATGGAAGGTATAGCCAAGTGAATAATAGTCATTTATGGCACGCGCGGACTGCAAAAACAAAGTCTGCAATGCCGCGCCTGCCATCTCTCCCTCACGATTATCAGATCCCATATAACGCAGGGCGTTATAGACACCTGTATCAAAAAAATAGAACTTATTGTGCGCTATGATTTTCCTTTTTACGTTATGCGTAAAGGGGGTAATACGGACTGCTAACAGGAGATCTTCAAGAAGATCAAAGTACCGTGATACCATAAGTCTATTTAACGAAAGCTCTCGTGCTAACTCAGAAACGTTTAATACCGATCCTTGTGAAAAACTTGCTCTCTCAAGAAAGCGGGTAAAGCCGCTTATGTTTCTGGTAAGTCCTTGCTGAAGAACTTCTTCATAACTTCCTTGTTGTAGATAACTTGCCAAGTATGACGCGGCGTCAGGGTTGCCGATTGCTTCGGGGAGTAGCCCAGACTTTAAAAGCTGCGGTATTGCAATGGAGGTAGTAATTTCTTGTATGGTTAATGGGTGCATTTGATAGGTAAGCACTTTTGCAAGAAGAGTATTTATTCCTTGCTTGCGAAGACTTTGCGCACTAGATGCAGTAAGTAAAAAACGAATTTGCCGTTCTTTAATTAAACGCTCTACTTCATCAAGTAGTTGTGGAACCCGCTGTACTTCATCTATGACAACCCAACCTTTAAAGTCTGGGGGGATGAGCGTCTCAAGGCGACTAGGTTGCGCCAAAAGAGGTCCATAAATACCAAACCCTTCAAGATCAATATATAAACAATCTGGGAGCTTCTCTTTTACCCAGGTTGTTTTTCCCGTTCCACGAGGACCAAGTAAGAAGATACTATGGGGTCCTGCGAGGGGCAACGATAGAATTCTGTTGTACATATAATCGTTTTTCCATAAAATTTGATCATCTTATGATCATAATTACATATTTTTACTAAGATGGCAAATTATAGCGTGGTGAGGGAAGTTTTGTACGTTACCTTTGAGTGAAGATCGAAATGCTTCGATTGTCTATACGAAGAAATGGTAGTGATGCGAAAAGGACCGGGTGTGTTTGAGACAAATATGTGGCCAAAAAAATAGGGCTTGCGCAGAGTAAGGGTTTTCTTTGAATGTCATAAAAAAGTTTACCTACCGTGTGGTGCGAGTGATGCTCGAAGGTACATAGTCGATGGTCTATAGATTATCTGAGAGAAGGTGATACATGACAAAGAGATCGAGATCTGGCGCGCTCATAAATGGCAGTATTTATGTTGTTGGAGTAAAATATGCAAATTCAGCTTATTCTCTCTTTTTCAGTATTGTGTGCATTGCTGAGTACTATTTCTGAGCTTCGTGGAGAATTGGCAATACATCCCATCTATACGATGCAACCAAGGTGGACTCAGGAGCTTGATCTTCCCTCCATAGAACAAGAATTGCAAGAGGGTGATGTGGCATCTATGAAGCCGATGTCGATCGTCCTTAGTGAGATGGGCAAAAAAGTAGATTTTGATAATGAGGTATTCCTAGTAGAGCTCAGGTCTGGTCTCAAGGGTGTCTTCAAGTCTGGAGATGATCGCTTTGCTGAAGTAGCTGCCTATAGAGCCGATCAGTATCTTGGGCAGCGCTTGGCGCCGCCGACGGTTTTTAGAACATAGCGGGAAAAGAGGGCAGTCTCCAACTGTTCATAGAAACAGATATAGATCTTCTTGAAGATCCTTCATATTTGTCTTGCATTTCTGAGCGTGAACTGCTCCAGATGAAACTCTTCTCGTTTGTTTTTGGCCAATGGGATATTAATCTGGGAAACCGTCTTATTCAGAAGACCGAGGGTCGTTATTACCTAATACTCATCGATAATGCCGGTATGTATAATCGGCTACAAGTACGCTATGGTGAATATCCCTTTGTCCTTCGAGCATGGCGCTTAAATGACTATCAAGAGGAGATACATCCATTTCCTTTTGACGAGCCACAAGAACTTCGCAATGCTTCCTGTGAAGATGCCAAGAAGCTGTTCAGAGATTTTTTTGAGCCTGAGGAGCTTGAACGCTTTTGCAAGAGAAATTGTCGGAGGCTGAGATATTGTATTTGGGATAATGCGCTTTGGATCCAATATTTTGCTGATAATCCTGGATACACAACATCATTCGTATCTGAGTGCCCCCAATACGCCCTGCAGGCATACAAAAATCTTACGAGTGAGATCCTCATAAGCTTTTGGAAGGAGGCATATGAGAGTTCCCAGCGGATTCATATCGAAAAACTCATGGCGGATACTCTTGAGCGTCGAGACCAACTTCTTTCGGCACAGAAAGTGCACGACAAGGCCTATCTGGTCATTTCTTAGACCCTATCTTAAATCTCTTTCAAAAATTCAGTTAGAAAAACTATTGAAAATAGTATTACTTTTTTATTACAATAAAGGAGATAGAACTATAATATTCCTCTAAACTAAAAGGAGAATTCTATGAACATCAAGAACACCCTAGTGGGTATGTTAATGATTATGTTGAGCACTGCAGCTGTTACGCAATGCAGTGAAGGAAAAAAAATGCAAGAGAAAGAAGCTGAAGAAGCTAATGTTCTGAAGCCAGGTAGAGGCTTAGGGATGGGACCTCTTGGTTTGAGAGCTCGAGCAATGGCTGCCGAAGCTGCTGCCAAAGGTAAAGAAGTAGAAGAAGAAGCAGCTGAAAAAGGAAAAGAGGCGCTGTCAAAAGTAAAACAAGCTCCACCTCTTCCTCCAAAACGTGCAACAAGAACAACTGAAGCTCAAGCAGCTGCTGCGGAAAGACCTGAACATGAAGAATCATGGTACGAAATGATGTCGCGTCATGCTTCAACGTTAGCGAGCCATCTTGGTGCAGACTAATCTGACCAAACTGATACGCAAGTAAAGTAAAGACTCAACAAGAAGGTCTACGAATGCTAAAAAATAGCCCTATCTTATTGATAACATTAAAGGAGAATTCTATGAACATCAAAAATACCCTCGTCGGTATGTTACTCATTATGTTAAGTACTGCAGTTGTTACGCAATGCAGTGAAGGAAAAATGCAAGAGAAAAAAGCTGAAGAAGCTAAAGCCCTCAAGCCAGGTAGAGGCTTAGGTATGGGACCTCTAGGTTTAAGAGCCAGAGCAATGGCAGCTGAAGCCGCTGCGAAAGAGGAAGAAGAAGCAGCAGTTGAAAAAGGAAAAGTAGCTCCTTCAAAAGTAAAACAAGCTCCACCACTTCCACCGAAACGAGCAAAAAGAACAGCTGAAGCTCAAGCGGCTCCTACAGCAGAAGAAGTAGAGCATGAAGAATCATGGGGCGAAATGATGTCGCGTCATGCTGCAACGTTAGCGAGCCATTTAGGTATGGAGTAATCTGACTGAACTGACACATAAGTGAAAGTGAAGACTCAATAAGAAGGTCTACGAATGCTAAAAAAAATCCCTATCTTATTGATTAATTAAAGGAGAATGTATGAAGATCAAAAATACCCTCATGGGTATGTTACTGATTATGTTGAGCACTGCAGCTCTTACCGAGTGTGGTAAAGGCGAGTGCAAAGGTGGTGTTTGTGCTCTAAAGCCGAACAAGCAGAAACAAGCCCAAATGAAGCAGAGTGAACAAGCAGCGAAAGCCCAAGCACAAGCTCAAGCGCTACAAATGCAAGCAGCGCGCGACAAGCAAGCTCAGCTAAGGCAGAAAGCACAAGCCCGTGGTGCTGAAGTTCGCGCAGGTATAAGGGCTAAAGCATTGGCTGCCAAAGAAGCAATGAAAGGTACAGCTAAGCCTACAGTAATGACTACTACCCCCAAAGCGGCAGAATTAGCCAAAGCCAAAGGGATGATGGAAGCAAAAACAATGACGACCGAAGAGGCAAAAGCTGCGCTCGCAAGCGAAACTCCACCTCCACTTCCTCCAAAACGTGCAAGAAGAATAGCTGAAGCTCCAGCGGCGCAAGAACAACCAGCTCCGCGTGGAGAAACGTGGGGAGAAATGTTTGCTCGTCATGGTGAAACGTTAATGGGTCATACTGGGTAAGAGTAATCTGACCCAACCGACACATAAGTGAAAATAAAGACTCGAGGGTATATGAACGTTCAAAATGCCCTCGTATCTTACTGATCCAGTAAAAGGAGAATGTTATGAACATCAAAAATATCCTCGTGGGTATGTTGCTGATTGTGCTGAGCACCGCAGCTCTTACCGAATCTAGTCAAGGCAACGCCAGAGGTGCAAGTGCAGCTAGAATCAAAGCCACTGCTATGAGGGCAGCGACAATACGTGCTCGTACTGGGCAAGTTCAAGCTCCACAAGAAGCCCTATCAGGGAGAGGCCAAGGAATGGGTACTCTAAGTATGAGGGGTAGAGAAATGGCTACTCAAGCGGAGATGAGAAGTATGGCAACGAATGCCACTTCATCTGGGGCAACCCAAGAGTCAGAATTAGGCGAGCCTAAAGGTCTGATGCAAGCAAAAGTAGTAACGCCTCAGGAACCAAGAGCAGTGCTTCTGACGGCAAGTGAACAGGTTCCACCTCTTCCTCCAAAACGTGCGAGAGCGGTACCTTTGGCTCCTGGATCAAATGTGCCTGAACGGCAACCTGAGCAACCTGCTGAGCATCAAGAAACTTGGGGCGAAATGTTTTCGCGTCATGGTGAAACGTTAATGAGTCATTTGGGTGCAGATTAATCTGAGCAAGCTGACAAAATAAGTGAAAGAAAACCTCAATTAAGGAGAACATTATGAACGTTAAAAATACCCTTGGCATGTTATTAATTATGGTGAGTGCTGTCGCTAGTACCCAGTGTGGTAAAGGTGGCTGTAAAGGTGGAAGTTGTCCAGCAAAGTCTCCCAAAAGCCAGCAGGCTCTAATGACGCAGCGTGTACAAGCAGCCAGAGCAATGCAAGCTCAAGCACAAGCACGACAAATGCAAGTGGGTGGCGGTACTCAAGCTCAAACAAGACAAACAGCACAAACTCCTGGTGCGGTACGTGCAGGTGTTGGAGCTAGAGCAATGCAAGCTCAAGCTAGGCCGGCATCAGCATCGTCTTCAAGTACTCGATCAATGTATGGATCATTGCAATTAAGGCCTTCAGGAACGGCGTCCGAACTAGGCAGAAGTGCAGGCTCAAGTGCTGCAACAGGAAGTACTCGCGGATCATCATTGGCTCAATCTAGAGGATCAATGGCATCGGAAGAGACAGAATCAAGCGGTGCAGCTGAAAGTAAAGACTAAGTAAGGAGAATGGTATGAATGTAAAAAATATATTAGTAGGTTTGTTACTGATCATGATTGGCACTGCGGCTATTACGGAATCTAACGGTGGTCGTTCAAGAAAAGCTCAACAACAGCAACAATGTACTGGAGAAAGCTGCTCATTAAAAGGTGGCAAGAAAGGAAAAGGTTATCGTGGTCGTCATATGGGACGTCATGGTAAGCGTCATGGAGGCTGGGGTATGAGAGGTCGTGGTACGGAACGTCAAGGCATGAAAGACCAAGGCACGAAAGCCAAAGCTACTCAGTCTACTGAGTCTGAGGAAGAAGAATCTTCTACCGGCAGCGAAGAAGCAGTTGAAAGTAAAGATTAATCATAACATTTAGGAGAATATCTATGAATTCAAAATTAGCATTCGTAGGCCTCTTAGCACTTATGCTAGGGGCCACGGAACTTATCGATGCACGTGGAGGCGGTGGACGTGGCGGCGGTGGAATGCGTGGTGGCGGTATGCATGGTGGCATTGGACGTGGAGGCGGTGGAATGCGTGGCCACGGTGGCGTTAGTCATAGGGGCGGACGTCATGTTGGCCGTGGAAGTCATGTAGGTGGCGGTCGACACGTAGGTTACGGCCGCGGAGGATATGCTCGTGGGTATGGCCGTGGCGGATATGGATATGGCGGATATTGGGGTCCCTATCTTTTAGGTGCCGCGTTAGTAGGCTATCCTATTATCGATTATGCGATTTCCTCACCTTATGAAGGTTGCTACTATGATACGTCAGGTGCATTAGTGTGCCAAGTTGATGATCAATGGTACTACGCTTCATAATAATGAACGAAACTTAAAGATGGAGGCTTCGGTCTCCATCTTTTTTTTGATGCAAAGCATTCATGTAGTCGCCATTTCCCAGTTATTTTACCAAAACAGGAAAAATATCAGTTTTTAAAAATACTTGATTAATCATATTTGTACTTAATAAACTAAGAGAGATAGGTATAAGTACTTCAAATAAGTAAGGAGCATTGATATGAATGCAAAGTGTTTACGAGCAGCTCTTTTGCTTGTTGTTTTAGGGATGGCAAGCATTATTGAATGCGGCCGTAGTTGCAGTCGGAATTCAAGCCGTGGACATAGACATTCAAGTCATAGCCATGGGCGTAGGTGTTGTCGAGGTGGCGGCTATGGCTGGGGTCCAAGAGTTTATGGGGGATTTGGGTACTATGATCCTTATTTCAACGGATATGGCTATGGATACGGCCCTTGGGGATACGGTTATGGCTATGCTCCCTATGTTTATGAGCCTGTTGGCTGCTCATTTGGATTAAACATCTGTATCTGATGACAGCTCTTTTACGAGCTTTTTAAAGTGTCTTCCCCGCTCTTGATAATCTTTATAAAGGTCATAGCTCGCACCTGAGGGTGAAAGGAGAATGACCTCATCCTTTTTGGCTTGCTGTACGCAGGCTTTGATTGCCTGCTGAAGAGTCTCATGAGCTGATGTAGGGATGCCGTACTTTTTGCAGCCCGCCTCGAGCTCTTTGGCCTCTTTTCCAAAACATACTGTTGCTGCAATATAGGGCTTAAGTAAACCGATGAGCGCTGCTCTATCAACCCCTTTGCTGATACCACCAAGAATAAGATGGATAGGCCGCGGTGCTAATGTTGCTACAGCTGCTCTCGTTGCTTCAACAATAGTGGATTTTGAATCATTATAAAAGAGTTTACCCTCATGAGATCCGACAAATTCAATGCGATGTTCAAGTGGTGCAAACTCCGGCACCGTAAAAGCATAAGAGGACAGTATACCGAGCATATCTGATACGGTAAGAAGGATAAGCCAGGTTTCACGAAGCAGCGATTCACCTTTTTGTGCAAGGCTCGAACGAATGGGTAAGGTTGTTATAGCAAGCTGACCATTGTTTAGACGTCTACGGGTGAGCGTGGTTCCTTCTAGGGTGTACAAGACATCGCCTTCCTTCAGCATATGAAGCATAGCAGGTGATGGCCCTTCTGAGGAAAAATAGGTGCAAGGGCGGTCAGTCAGAGCACGTACTTGTGGAGCAAGGTTAAGTGGAAGGAGCATCTTTTGCTCAGGGCGTTGATGCTTAAAGATGTGCGCTTTCGCTTCAAAATAGGCTTCCAGATTGCCATGCCGATCAAGATGGTTGGCATAGAGGTTCGTCATAATGGCAAGATCAGGCGCAAAGGTATGTGCAAACTCAAGCTGGAAGCTTGAGAGCTCCAGAAGGCCATAGTCAACGGTATCTTGGCTAGGAAGGAGATCAAGCATAGCGGTACCTATATTACCGCCAGTGGCGACCGTGAGATCGTTTGCTTGAAGCAGTGAGGTAAGAAGGGTAACTAAGGTTGTTTTTCCTAAGGAGCCGGTAACTGCAATAAGTGGCTTGTGCCATCGGGGTCCAAAGAGGGTAAGCTCGTGGACCATCTTCTGCTGGTACTCTTGTGCTTGGGTGAGTGCTATCCCAGGACTCGGGACAAGGAAGTCATTGTCTTTGAAGAATGCTTCTTGTTCATGAGGGGCATAAATGCGGACCAGGTAGGTACTAAGAAATGATTCTTCCTCATCAGTTAAAGGACGCGCATCGTACACGGATAGTGTATGCCCTTGAGCATGCAGAAAGCGTATTGCCGATCTGCCAACAACTCCAAGACCCCAAATGCCATATCTTTTCATAGAAGTACCTTTTTGTGGAGGAATGCTTTTCTTAAGTATACTAGCCTGCATAGAAAAGTGAATCGATAGATCCATTCATACGGGTATTCTTATATGGACGAACCCATAAAGGAGTTTATAGGGGTATACCATTAATGGCAGTATTTATGCAAACTGGTGAAATATATATTTTTCAGTGGAGTCTTCAAGGTATACAATACTGAAGAGGGAGAAGCTTTTCCATGAACAAGGAGCATATCAAAAAACTCTCATAACGAGATCGAGTTCTTTGCAGCTATAGTGTCTTGATGAGTTGTTTGGAACAATAGTGCAATGATTAAAAATATGCAGGATGAGATATCCCACCCTGCATCAGATTCTTAGCGACGAAAGCGTATCAAAGCGAGATACCCCGGACCAGCAAGGATAATGGAGAAAAGAATAACAAGTAGGCAAAGCACATATTCAAAGCCATTGTTTTGAATAAAGAATCCTTGTGATTTGTGAATAAGGATAAGTGCGCCAGCCATTACCGGTATTACCATAAGAGCACCAAGCTCTGCATAGATCCCAAGAAGCAGTAATGCTCCGCCAATAAGCTCAGCAAAAGCCGCGAGATAGGCAAGATAGGAGGGGATACCATAGCCGCCAATCCATGATACAAACCCGCTTAGCCCTGGACCACCAAAAAGACCAAGAACTTTTTGGCTTCCATGAGCAATAAAAACAACACCCATAGTTATCCGTAAGAGTGTTAAAGCCCATTGGGTACGCGTAGCAGTATTCATCATCATCGAAAATCTCCTTAAAGTAAATAGGGTTTATAACGTAGGGATACTACTTCGTTTAACGATTTTTTTCAAATTGTGTTCATGTTTTTGGCATGGATTATTTCAGTCGAGCGGTTGAAGATATACGTTGCTTTCATCGAGCTATTAGATGGGGAGTTTTTTGAGAGGAGGGGGACTTTGCGTTAAAAGTAAAAACGATTGTTTCCATAAATAGAATATGGCAGCCTTTCTGTAGAACGATATTTAGCTGCAATGTTTGAAACATCTATTTTATGGTACGCCAAACTTACGTTGTCGATGAATAGAGCATTATTCACTTAGACAAAACATCTCAATAAAACAGGCACCTCTTTTATTGAGATGTACTAAGTGTTTTGAAAATTCAGAGAAAAATATTATTGTCGAAATCATCAAATCCATAGCTTGTTTTCGGCGACATCCTGGCAAATTTGACTTCTTAACCATGATAGTAAGAATATTGCCGATAAGTACCTTTAAGTGAACTGATTAGGGCTATTTTTAACTGAATATGACTATGTAAACTTATTTATTCGCAAACCATTTCCCCAATCGTTTCATCAAATGATCACAAAATTACAATCATCAGCAATAGCCATAACTCCAGACATCTCAATAAAACAGGTACCTGTTTTTATAGGCAGGTCATGAAAAAAGGTACCTGTTTTATTGACTTTATCCAAAGTCGTGATATATTTCTTTCATCAACCTCACCCAGGAGTGATCTATGGAACGCACCAGCATGGCTTTTCTTATTAATTGGCTTCATTCTCCGCGTCGGTTGCCTCTTGTAATACGAGGAGCGCGGCAAGTGGGCAAAACATGGCTTGTTCGGCACCTTGCACAATCTCAAGGCTTGCGGCTTATTGAAGTTAATTTTGAAGATACAAAAGAACTATTTTCAACTTTTAAGTCGAATGATCCAGTAAAAGTCCTTCAAAATCTCGAAGATGCATTGCACATTGAGAAAATAGACCCTGCAAAAAGCCTCCTCTTTTTAGATGAGATTCAGGCCTTTCCTGAATTATATGCAAAATTACGGTGGTTTGCCGAAAAAATGCCGCAACTTAGCGTAATCGCTGCAGGATCACTTTTAGAATTTATGTTTAAGAAGCAGCAGCAGCCGCTAAGCATGCCTGTTGGGCGCGTAGAATTTATGTACTTAGAACCATTTTCATTTGAAGAGTTCTTGCTTGCTCAAAAAAAACAGCTTCTAGTGCGGGTACTTAATCGATTTACCTGGGAGGAAGAGATCCCAAGCTTTACCCATAATGAACTCTCAAGTCTCTTTAAAGAGTACCTCATTGTCGGTGGAATGCCTGCAGCAGTATCAGCATGGGCTACTACCCGATCATTACTGGAAGTAAGCAAGGTGCAGAATAATATCATGGCAAGCTTTCAGGGTGATTTCCATAAGTATGCAGGACGATTGGATCCTTCACTTATAGAAGAAACGATGCAACAGGTACCCCTTGAGCTTGGTAAAAAATTTATCTATAGCAAGGTTACCAGCGAGTCGCAAAGTCCTGCCATAAAAAAAGCATTAGACTTGCTCTGCAAGGCCAGAATTTGTCATAGAGTTTTCTCAACTAATGCCAATGGTGTCCCCCTTGGATCAGAAAAAGATGAAAAGTTTTTTAAAGTTATTTTCTTAGACGTCGGTCTATGCTCCACCTCATTAAAACTGTCGCTTCAAAATATTAAAGATATCGAGGAAATAAGTCTCATAAACAAAGGTGGTATAGCTGAGCAAGTTGCTGGGCAACTACTTCGTACCATTAATCCAGCATTTCTTGAGACGGAAATGTATTATTGGCAGCGCTATAATGCTGAGGCCGAAGTTGACTATGTCATACAGTATCACTCAAGAGTT
>Ga0207145_1006_pt1 | contig 52718 bp, 48 predicted proteins | sample Alteio_BWMinHeat_35_FD_153578 | JGI IMG/M metagenome (GOLD analysis project Ga0207145, IMG submission 153578) | Enriched cells from forest soil in Barre Woods Harvard Forest LTER site, Petersham, Massachusetts, United States -... | ecosystem: Environmental > Terrestrial > Soil > Temperate forest >...
AAGCCTGGACCAAGCTTTGCAGGAGAGGGCTCTTGAGGAATAGGAACGATAGCAAGAAGCCCACTTGGCGAGGTAGCCGTGCTGAGCTTTTTCATGACAGTGTCTGATACCACGATGATTTCGCCATTTTCAAGAAGCTTTTCTGCTTGCGGGAGCATTTTTTCAGTGCAGTAGAGAGCCTCAGGACGTAGCTTTGTAAGCGCAGTACTCAGGGCTCGTTGTCCTTCTAAAATAAATAGGCCTCTTCTCTTACGCTCAGAGGCGGTATGGAGCTTTACGATGGCCTTAATAACGGGGTTCGTAGCTGAGGAAATCTTTTTATAGGTCATTTAGAGCTCATCATTTAATATAGCTTCCTGATAGTTTTTCATCAACTGTACCATAAAATGTACATTATGCAGCGTTGCAAGAGTAAGTCCTGCAAGCTCTTTTGCTTTATAGAGATGATGAATGTAGGAAACGGTATAGTTAAGACAGGTATAACATTCACACGTTCTTTCAATCGGTTCATGAAAGTCTTTATACTTTGTTTGAAGAAGCTTAAGTTGCTGGCCGTTGCTTACAAAAACTGAGCCATGACGTGCACTCCTTGTAGGATATGAGCTATCGAATGTATCGATTCCAAGTTTTACAATCTCATCTATGGAGGGTAGATCGGCGATTCCTAAGAGATGATTCGGTAGATTCTTAGGTAACTGAGGAACGGTATGTGCAAGCATCTCTACCATTTCCTGCCTATTTTTACCGACACTGCCTCCGATAGCATAGCCATCGAAGGGGAGATTTGAAAGTACTTGGCAGCTTAAGGTGCGCAATGCTTTATCGATTCCGCCATGCACGACAGCATAGATAGCTTGTTGCTGTGGATCTTTGCGGTGCTCCATAAGAGAGCGCTCTTCCCAACGATGCGTCCGATCAAGAGACTGTTTCAGCTTTTTAGGATCAATGTGGTAGGGTGGTAGTTCATCAAAGGGAATAATAATATCGGCACCGAGAGCTTTTTGAGCTTGAATTGATGATTCAGGAGTAAGCAAAATGGGGCTCCCATCACGATAGGATCTAAAGAGAACTCCCTCTTCTGATATCTTAATAACGGCTTCAGCATGGCGATTCAAGCCTTTGCTTTTTAATTCTTCTTTGACGGTACCATAGGCTAAGCTAAAGACTTGAAACCCTCCTGAGTCGGTAATAATAGGATAGGGCCTATTGATATAGGTATGGAGGCCTCCTGCTGATTTGATGACGTCGGTTCCTGGATGAACAAGCAAGTGGTAGGTATTGCAAAACATGAGCTGGAGCCCAAGCTTGTTAACCTGCACATTATCAAGAGCTTTGAGTGTTCCATTGGTACCAACGGCTACAAAGTTTGGTGTATCGATGATGCCATGAGGAGTATGGATTCTCCCTACACGAGCTTGAGACTTTTTTGAGGCATGAAGAACTTCAAAGCTAAAGTAACTCATGAGGTTGGCACCGGGTAAAAGATTTTAGCGAGTCGTACATAGGGAACCGCAATTAGGATAACGATAAGTTTAATCAGGGTACTGACCAGAATAATTTCACCAAGGACGCTCAGGGAACTATAGGCGGCATTTAATTTATAGAGCCCAAGGAAGCTAAAGAGTACAGTATCGAGTAGTTGGGTGCATGCAAGGGTACTGTAGTTGCGAAGTACGAAAAAGCGCCCCTCAAATCTTCTTTTCATAAAGCCATACAGCTGTGCATCGATATACTGCACTATAAGATATACTGTCAAAGAAGCGATAATGGTTCGTGGCATCATCGAAAGAAGTGCTTCATAATGCACCGAGCTTACATCTAACAAAGCGGGTATATAGGCAAGATGGAGCAGGCTCATGAGGCAATAAAAAAGTGCGCAAAAGAATCCCACCCAGATAGCTTTCAGCGCAGAGGGTTTACCATAGTACTCTTGCATAAGATTTAAGCTCAGAGTGATACCTACTGCTAGCGCATCGGAGGCAGTAGCAGTAAATCCAAAGAGCGTAATCTGCTTAATGACAAAGAGATTAACAACGACTGATAGGGTACTTATGAGGCCTATAAGATAGTCCTTGCCGAGCCGTAATGCCGTGAGAGCTGCGGTGCTTACTGCGAAAATAGATCCTAAGAAAATAAGTTCATTGGTCATTGATTACCTTGCTCGATCGGGTGCTTATGCTAAGCGTAGCATGGACGAGGTCTCATGGCGATACTCAGCTGAGCAAGGAGGAGAGTTTTTTATTGTTAGTACAAAGAGGTGGGAGGAGGTTAGTGCTTATGTTCCTCCTAGGCTATAAAAAATGTATATATTATTGCTTTGGTGAGCTTGTATTTTTACATACCGAGTAAGAGTTAACCTGCAAAGTGATATTAAAAAAGAACGTTATTATCGATTTCGTGTGTTTTCGATAATAACTACCTATTTGAGGGCCTCAACCTAAATTGAAGAGTCTTTGCTATTATCGGTTTTATAGGATTTCGCTAATAACGAACATTCTTATTCTCATGGGTGGTGATAAGAAATGGCGTTATTATCGATTATTGACTTTTTCGATAATAACTATCATTCTGATATCCATAGTCTATGAGGATATTTATATGGAAATACAACAATCCCCTTCAGGCCGAATTGTAACTTCACCCAAGGGCTACCGGTCTTTTATACCTAACAGTCTGCCACCTATGCTCGAATGGGATAATGCTTTAGTCAATGCATTATCACGGGCAGACTTCTTGTTAGGTAAATTAGCGCGCGAAGGCAACAAATTGCCCAACCCTCATTTGCTGATCCGACCATTCATGGCACGCGAAGCAGTGCTTTCAAGCAGAATAGAGGGGACTCAAGCAACACTCGGGGAAGTCTTAGCCGCGAATGCAGGCGCTTACATTAAGCAAGATCATTCTGATCTTGAAGAAGTACAGAATTATATTAAGGCGCTCGATTATGGGTTAAAGCGCTTAGAAGAGTTTCCGTTATCCCTACGGCTCATCAAAGAAATCCATAAAGAGTTGATGCATAACGTTAGAGGATCCCATGCCACACCGGGGGAATTTAGGCGCAGCCAGAATTGGATTGGATCTCCTGGGTCTACACTGAATACAGCGAAGTTTGTGCCGCCCCCCCCTGATGATTTACTAACGTGCTTAGGAGAGCTCGAAAGCTTCTTGTACGACAGGCAGTTGCCACCTTTAATCCATATCGCCCTCTGTCACTATCAGTTTGAAGCTATTCATCCCTTTTTAGATGGCAATGGCCGAGTTGGGCGATTGATGATTATCTTACTTCTCGTTGAACGCAAAATCCTCCCTTCGCCTCTTCTCTATATTAGTGCCTTCTTTGAGGCAACGCGTGATGACTATTACAAACAGCTGTATAGTGTCAGCTCAAAGGGCACGTGGAATGAATGGCTTAAGTATTTTCTCAATGGTATCGCTGTTCAATCTGAAGATGCCTTATCACGTGCTGAGCGCATTAACGAACTATTGAATCAATGGACAATCAATACTGCAATTACTGGATCACAGATTTCGGTAAGCATTGTACAACAATTAGCTATAAATCCCTACCTTACTACAAAAAAAATTGCGGACAGTTTGAATATTGCGTATAGCACGGCTCAAAGAAACATTCAGAAGCTTGAGGCTGCAGGTATTATCAAAGAAACTTCCGATAAGAAGCGGGATAAGATATATTGCGCCACCGAAATATTAAACATACTAGAAGAACCTACAAAACTTCTGGCAAATGCCTATGAATAGATCTTAGGACGCAAGGTGCTCAATGCTACCTTGTTCATTGAAAAACCCGTTTTGGGAATGTGATAGGGTCTGAAGTAGGTTCTCTTACTTTTCAGGATGTCTCTCAAAAATTAGAAAAAATCTTATCTTCGAGAGTTATTATGTCTGGGTGCGGATATTCGGGCTAAAGCCAGAACATTATTTGTGCAGGTTTGCTGACTATCATTAATCCTCTTGCTATTCATAAAATGCTTTGTTTGTATCATTGGTAGGTGTCATTGAAGGCAAGCGGTTGTTTGTTTTTGCTCAAATGGCACAACGCAACGTCTTTTTTGAAGCTCTTCTAGAATGAAGTGTCGATGAATACAAGGTTTTGCTGATTATAAATCTGCATGGTTCTCTTTTTATACATAAAAGCACATTTTATGCCCCGATTTTTATACATTTCTTAGGCAAGGTTGGCCCTATAAATATTCATAATTCCTGCTGGTGGGCTTTTCGGCATGCGAGACTTTTCTCCAACCATGCCCCGAAAAATCTACATTTTTTTGCCTAAACACATGATTTTTCTGAGTAACCTATTTTGGTAGGACTTATGAACCTCTCGGCCTACCTATCAATGAAAAAGAGTGGCTTATATGCGCATAAGCTCTATTCTTCGGGGCTGTTGAAAACGTAATAAATTGTGTTTACCATAGATATGATCATCTAAAAAATTTCACATGCCGGAGGTGTTCATAGTTTCACAAGGGAGCACTATCGATCTTTTAACCTACCATTTAAACAAATTAACACATATTGAGGGTTATTCCATGGAATCGAAACTTCTAAAAAATCTAGTCTTAGCCGCTTTGGTATCTTTCTCTTCAGGAATTTTTGCAAAGGTCGTTACTCCTGCAACTATGGACGAGTTGATGAACCTTTACCAAAAGCACGTATTGATTGCCTTGTTGTCAACAGAACCTCTAGAGAACTATAAACCGTTTGTTGAAGCTGCTGAAAAACATCCTGAATATACGTTTTGTTTTATAGATGCTCATAGCTTGTCTTTAGAAGATACACTGCATGGCACATTTGATTATCATTTTTCGTATAAAGGCATAGATATTATGGGTGGTAGTTATATCGAAGATCGTGCTGGTTTAGAACAAGCTATAGAAGTTTTTAAAGATGCAGTTACTAAGCGAATTCACTTTGAGAAGGATATGGCGAAGCTTTCGCCTAGAATGCTAAGAGCGAAACGTCGAGAAATGTTTAAGAAGGGTGCAGAGACTTTTAATAAGTTGCTAGCGCTTCCAGGGTCATCTCTTTTTTCGAGGGTACAAACTGAGTGGGATGAAAAGGGTAATGAGGTTAACACGGTTTATGAGATTCCGTATAGTGACGACCTGAATATTCAACTTCATCTCTATCTTGAAAGCTCTGTTGATATTGCTTATTTGGTAGACCTTCTTAAAACAACTGAAAAGGATACCGCTGCATATAAAAATGCATTTGATCTGTATAAGGCGTATCTGCGTGGCACAAAGAGTGTATTAGATACGTATACATCTTCAGGTGACAAGCGAGTTGATAGTTTTGTTGAATATAGTCTCAATTTTATTAATCTTGCGCTCGATGCGGACAGCTATTAATCCAAAGCAGCTTTTTAATCGGGGTTTGCAAGGGGACTGCGCTTGGAGGCTGTTGAAAACATAATGAATAGGGTTTACGCTGGGTATGATTGCAGCAATAAAAATCTTACATGCAGGAGGTACTCGTGCTTTCACCGCAAAAAGCACTTTCATCCCTTTTAACCTACCATATAAACAAACTAACACATATTGAGGGTTATTCCATGAAATCGAAACTTCTAAAAAATCTAGTCTTGACCACGTTGTTATCTTACTCGTCGGGAATGTTTGCCAAGGTTGTTATTCCTAAGAGTGTTGAAGAGTACACGAAGCTTTACCATAAGCACCTCTTAGTGACGCTATTTTCAGCAGAGCCGCTTGCAAAGCATAAGGCGTTTGTTGAAGCTGCTGAAAAACATCCTGAATATACATTTTGTTTTATAGATGCTCACAATAAGTCGCTCGTATCGCTCCTAGAATTTTATGATACGGGCACAAAATATTCTTTTTCATACAAAGGAATAGGTATCGTGTCCTATCAGGCCCAGGGGGTATTTGAATGTCGCGAATTAGAAGGAATGCTGAAAGGATTTAAAGATTCAGTAGCCCAAAGAGTGAAACTTGAAAAGGATATGGCGAACTATTCACCGGCAGAGCTTCATGAAATGTGTGCGCAGATGGTTATGGGGGGTGAAGAATTCTTTACGAGGATGCTTGCAATTCCGGCAGATGAACTTTTCTCAGGGGTTAAGACATCTTACGATGAAAAGGGTAACATTACATCGATTGAGCGGATTCCATTTACTGATGTAACGGCTATTGATTTTCACCTGTGTATTGAAAATCACACCGGTATGTACTCTTTGGTAGATGTTCTGAAAACTACTAAAAAAGGTAGCTTTGCTTATAACAATGCATTTGAACTGTATAAGGCCTACCTTCGTGGTTCTAAGAATGCTTTAGAAAAATATCAATCTTCTGGGGACGAGCGCGTTGATACCGTGGTTCAGTACAATCTTAATTTCATTAAGCTTGCGCTCGATGCGGACAGCTATTAATCCAAAGCGATGAGAAGATAGTTTATATTCTGCATGATCCAAAAAGAGGCTGGTGTAACAACTGGCCTCTTTCAGCCTATTACCCGGCTTTTTCTCTTCTTTCTTCGTCTGCTTTGGTTTTATCAATAGTGCCCGGTGCATGCTGTGGTGGGGCGTAGATGGTAACTAATTTAAGATCAGAAGATCCAGTATTCATAATCGTATGAGTTGTCCCCAAAGGAATAATAAGCGTATGTCCTGCAGAAAATTGGGTAGTAGTACCATTTAAGATAGCTTGCCCCGATCCTTCTACGATAAGGATAATCTGATCAGCTTTATGAATTTCCTTAGGGATTTCTTCGCCCGCCGGTATCGACATGAGGACGAACTGGGTTTTATCATCAGTGAAAAGCACTTTGCGATAATTTGTGTTTTGTCGAGCGAGTTGCGTAGTATTTTCGTTGAAAAATTTCATCAGAGTCTCCCTAAGAAAAATTGATCTGGACATTCTTTCTATAACTATGAAGAAAGATGGTCTGAAAAGTCAATAGTGTGGGTAAGAAGACTCATGTACTATTTGATACGATTCTTAATGGACAGGGGAAACTTACTCTGTGCTAGAGTAAGGTCAAATTATATGGAGGAGAGAGAGGGATTCGAACCCTCGATCCCGATCGCTCGAGATAACGGTTTTCAAGACCGCCGCCTTCAACCACTCAGCCATCTCTCCTGGCATTTTATTACTATACTTTGCTTTTGCGTAAAACGCAATCGTAGTCTCAATAATTTTCATGAGAAGCATCCAGTGTCCCTTTTTATCAATAGTTCCAAAGGGCGAAATCTTCGTCCAAAGAATCTATAAAAAAATTAGATTTGCTTGCAGTCTTGCTATTTGTAAAATTTCGTGCTACGATTACCAGTATGAAGATTACTTTAAGACATTTGAACACCTCAGTCACGAATACCATTCTCTCTGGCCTTACCAGTGCCAAAAGCCCTAACTGCGCTCTTTCTTATTCATATGCATATTATTATATGTCGAGGGGTGCGTATGGCTAAATGATGAACGAATAAGAATATCAGGCTCTATGTGCAACCCCAGGTTTTAAACCGGGGTTTTTTTGTTGCCAAATTTTTTAAAAGTAACCTAAATGGATTCGAAGGATTCTATCATGAAGAACACAGTTATATGGTTAGATGGGGCATTGGTTCCCCAAAAAGAGGCTTCCATTCCTCTTACCACCCATACACTCCATTATGGCTCAGGAGCTTTTGAAGGGATCCGATGCTATGCAACTGATAACGGCCCTGCTGTTTTCAGACTCTCTGATCATGTTGAGAGGTTATTGCAGTCATTTTCCTGCTTTGGCGCCCCGTTTCCTTGGAGCAAAGAGGCAATTGAGCAAGCGATTATTGCTACTATCAAAGCCAATGCCTTTGAAGATTGTTACATCAGGCCGATTATATTTTTTGGTGGAGAGTCGTTATTGCTCAGTCCTAAAGAATTGTCCATTCATTGTGCCATACTCGTCATGGATATGGATAAGTACTTAGGCAAAGAACCAATTAGGATGGGCATATCATCGGTCAAGCGTATCCATCCAGAATCGATGCCGATACACCATAAAATAAATGGCTTCTATGTTAACTCGATTCTTGCATTTCATGATGCGCGTAGCAGAGGCTTTGATGAGGCGTTGCTCTTAGATCATGGGGGTACTATCGCAGAAGGATCTGTAGCCAACATATTTTTTGTGGTCGATGGAGTACTTATTACGCCATCGACGACCTCTATTCTGCCGGGCATAACACGCTCAACAATTCTTAGTATTGCAAAAGAATTGGGTATCGAGACGCGCGTGGAAACGTTGCCCCTCGAGATTATTGAGAAGGCGACTGAAGCATTTTTGTGCGGAACGGCAAGCGAGATTACTCCTATTAAAAGTATTGAGAGTAAGTATTTTAGTGCACCGGGTGGTATGACACAGGCTCTACACACCGAGTACCAGAGTGCAATTAGAGGAAAAAGAAAAGAGCCGGCTTTGATGAGTCGCTCATGGGTAACGTTTGTAAACGGTGAAGGAAATCTATGAACAAGATAGTGTTAATGAGCATACTAGGAGTAGCACTCGTAGGTATATTTGTTATTAAACGTATGCAGAAGCCGGCAGGGAATGCTCGGTACACGATTGGTATCCTTCAAACTGCGTCGCACCCGGCACTTGATGCTGCTCGCGAAGGATTTATGCAAGAGTTGCAAAGTACCCTAGGCAATGAGGTGGCATTTGTTATCCAGAATGCTCAAGGTTCGGTTTCACAGGCTCATTCGATAGCTCAGCAGTTTCATGCGAACAAGAAGATGAACGGCTTTTTTGCTATTGCGACTCCAGCAGCTCAGGCGATGAGCGCAGTAGAAAAAGAACGGCCGATCATTATTTCTGCCGTAACGGATCCCCATGCGTTGGGAATAATTCATCCGACAACGAACGTCTGTGGCACCAAGGACATGATCGATGTTAAAGCTGAGATAGATATGCTTCTTCACTTAGTGCCACATGCTCATCATGTTGGGCTGGTGTATACCTCAGGTGAGGTAAACTCACGAGTTCTGAGTAAGCTTATGCGTAAAGAGCTTGAAGCACGCGGTATCGTGGTGAGCGATTTTGCTTTTGGGAGCGAAGCAGATGTCCATGCGATGGTTGAGTTAGCATGCAGAAAAGCGGATGTTATTCTGGCGCCCACCGATAATACGGTTGCTTCAACGATTGCGGTTATTGCAGCAACCGCCTTAAAGCACAAAAAACCATTATTTGTGAGCGATAACATGCTCGTAAAATCAGGTGCTTTAGCAGCGCGAGGAGTTGATTACAAAACAGGTGGTAAGCGGGCTGCACAGATTGCTCATGAAGTGATCGTTGAGGGTAAAAAGCCCTTTGAGGTGCCTGTTGAGCAACCAACATGTGAGCAGATATTTATTAACCAAACAACACTAGAGGCACTTGGATTAACCATTCCACCCGAGCTTCACAATCAGGTGGTTCTTGAGGAGAAAAGATGATTGAGCTAGTTGAGATAGCACAAGGCATAGTTGAGCGGGGCATAATTTTTGGCTTTGTTGTTGCAGGCGTGCACCTCTCTTCGCGTCTTATTAATTTTGATAATGTTGCGGTGGAAGGTGCTTTTGGGATAGGTGGTGCATTAACTGCACTTTTAATCAGCTGGGGACTTAATCCCTGGATTGCTCTTGCAGCGGCGGCAGTGGCAGGTGGACTCTCAGGAGTTGTTACGGGACTGTTACATACGAGGTTGCAGCTCAATACTTTAATAAGTGGAATCGTCGTTACCACGGGGCTCTTTTCGATAATTCTTGTGATAGCAGGATCAAATATGACCCTAGGTAAGGAGACCATTTTTTCCTCGCTGCCTCTCGCATTAGCTCCGTATCAGCCGCTGCTCGTCTTAGGGGTTCTTTGCATACTACTTTTTTCTCTGATGAGTTGGTTCTTAAAAACTGAAGTGGGATTCTTGCTTCATGCAGTGGGTGATACACCACAGATGGTAACGAATGTTGGCAAAAGTGTAGAAGGGTACCTTGTTCTTGGATTGGTCCTTTCAAATATGCTTGCTGCTATAAGTGGTGCCCTATTTGTGCACTATGCGAGATACTTTTCGATCTGGACAGGAGTTGGTGTATTAATTATCGGATTGGCTGGCATGATACTTGCTCAAGTGTTGAGTACGAACTTTGGCATTGCACTTGTGCTAGGTTCAATTGCATATCAAGCGCTGATTGCACTGACCTTTGAATTACAGCTCAATCAAGATTGGAATAAATTAGTTACGGCAACGCTTATCGTTGTGTTGCTCGGTATTAAACAATGGTTACCCAGGAAGTAAGGAAATGGCTATGTTAACACTTAAGCATATTGATGTCTGGCTTTCTCAGAACCATATTTTAGAGGATCTTTCCTGCGAGGTTACTGAGGGAGATTTTGTGGTGATAGTGGGCGCTAATGGTGCGGGCAAAAGCACGTTTTTTAATACGATTGCAGGAAAAACAATACCTCAGAATGGTACGATAGAATTGGAAGGTACCGATATCACCATGTTGAGTGAGCAACAACGTGCCGGCATGATTACCCGTCTTTTTCAAAGTACGCAGTTGAATTCGGTTGGCTCACTTACCGTTGCCCAAAATCTTGCGTTAGCACACTATAGTCGCCGACGAGCGCGCTTGGTCGATGGTATGCAGGTGCTTCCGCAAGAGCTTGCAGAACGGATTATCGGTGAGCTTGGCATACATCCTTCACTCTTAGAAAAACCGATGCATGCTTTATCAGGTGGGCAAAGACAGCTTATTGCCTTTGTCATGGCAACGCGCCATATTCCTAAAGTCCTCCTGCTTGATGAGCCTACGGCAGCTCTTGATCCTCAGGCGGCGACACGATTGCTGCAATATTCGACCCAATTTATTCGGCAACACCAAATAACTACCTTGCTGATAACGCATGATCCTCACATTGCCCTAAGCATCGGTAACAAAGTGTGGATTCTTGAAAATGGAAGGATTACCAAGCAATATGGTGCTCATGAAAAGAAAAGCTTGAAGCCTGATGAACTAATTGGCCGGATTGAGTATGCAAAGCTTGCTCAGTAAAATTAATTTGGGTAATGAGAAGAATGCAAAGAGCACACTAGTCGTGCTAGTATTGCCCAGAATGAATAGGATAATAATATAACTCAAGTATTTCATTCCTCGATTGTTGCATTTATCGCAACAATCGAGGAATGAAATAGTCTATTTTTTTCAGGGCAAAAGTTTGGAAAAGCGCTTTCTGTATGTAGTTATCAGCAAGAGATTGCTCGAAGGCTTGCCCGGGAAGAAGTTTTTACATGGTAGCGTCTAATGTGATTATTGGTAGGCTCCTCTCAGCCTGTTGATAAATGAAGAAATGGCATGGCCTTGCCGCACTAGAGTCATTTTTTCATTCATTATTCATCTGATTATGGAAATTGTTAATAATGTTGAGGGTGAATGGGATGCTTCATGATACGCAAGAATGCTGCTCTAGCATCTTTCATTGGAGTTTAGTTATAAAAAGTTGTAGTACTAGAGATCTGGAGTCCTATAACGTTTTTTGTCTTCCGGAAGTATATAGCGCGATTTGAGATAGTGTTGAAAGTTTTGTTTTCTTAGGAGCAAGGCTTCAGTTCCAATTTTGAGCTGTTCTAGCTTAAGTGGACTCAGAATCTCCTGCATTCGTTGAGTAATTGCATCAAGCTCATTGGTGTTTTGTGCCATAATTTCAATTTCAAGAAATGTACCGAGGCTTTTAACTTCATCAATCACAATAACAAAGTCTTCAAATGTATGCGTGGATCGCACCTTATCAACAATTCTATGATCTATGAAATTATTATATGCTTTGAACTCTTCAAGCGTCTGTGCTTCCTGCAGTCCTAGATAACGTATGACATCATTGAATTCGGGCAATTGTTCGTGCATCAATGGTAATTTGAAAGAATGATCTTCGCAATATGGTTGAGGCTCAAGCATTGGGTCTTCAAGACATGCTCGATTAAATTTTATATCTATTTTTTGATTGTTCCTGAGCCTTATATAGATCCCTCTTTCAAGTAAAATTGCATCAGTGGTATCAAGGTATATATCAATTATATGTTTTCTATGCACAAACGCTAACGATGCAATAAATTGCTGCAATCCCGTTTGATCAAGAATCCTATACCGCAATTCGATTTCTATATTTTTTGGAGAGCCCATCTTGTTATCCTCAGCCAAGTAAGCTTTTTCTTAGGAACAAATGCTAAAACTTACTACTAATTAAATTTAGTAAGTAACTGATAAAAATTGTGCCATAATCAAAAATCCTCGTCTTTAATACATTAACTAAGGATATCAAGAAAAAGTCACGGTGCTTTTGGTGCGCCTAAGAGGAGTCGAACCCCTAACCTTCAGATCCGTAGTCTGACGCTCTATCCAGTTGAGCTATAGGCGCATAGATGTTTTCTGGTGGAGAGAGAGGGATTCGAACCCTCGCGCCCCTTGCGAGACTCTTGCTTAGCAGGCAAGCGCTTTAGACCACTCAGCCATCTCTCCACAACTAGCACGTGTACTTGTATCACGCTTTTATCACGAAGGACTCTTTGTATCGAGTAACGAGAGTCTAGACAAAAGACTTTACTTATTAGAGTATATAAAATTGAGAAAAAATGACAACAAACCGAAGAATATCAAAGGAATTTCGTTGCCTACGTCGCTGATCATTGAGATGAAAGTTGTGCCCAGCTCAGGAAAATCGGCCCTCGTGCTCGATAAATCGGGAAGACTCAAGGCCTTTTTGAAAAGCCCTCCTGAGGATGGGAAAGCTAATAAGGAGCTCTGTAAGCTTTTGGCGCAATCGCTTGGATGTACCCAGTCAGCGGTTACGATTATTGCGGGGGCAACATCGCGTAACAAAAAAATACTCCTTGAGATTCCCTTGTCCTTCGATGAAATGTTGTCTAAGCTAGGACTTGCGATTCAGACGAAACTTCCTCACCCTTAGGATAAGGGTATGCCGTTATACGTTTGGCGAGCTATTGATTCAGAGGGAGTTGAGCATCAGGGTAAGTTGTATGCATTTTCTGTAGAAGAGGTGCAGGAATATCTCAGTAAAAAATCATTTGGACTTATTCAGGCAAGGGTGAAGAAGCGGAGTATTTTTACTTCTCGTCAAAAGGATGCATTCTTTGCACAGCTCGCATCGTTGCTTTCGGCCCATATTCCCTTATATGAATCTCTCTGTACCATGAAGGCTTCGTGGGTATCTTCTGATCACGTCTTGCTACTTGATGCGCTTAGTCGACATATTGCCCAGGGTGCTACGTTAACCGAGGTTCTTGAAGAGGCACAGATTCTCGATCCTCTTTCTCGAGCATTGATTGGAGTGGGAGAGTCGACGGGGACTTTAGGACCACTTCTTAAGGAAATTGTCTCATATCGTACAGAAATGGCACTTTCAGTAAGCAAAATAAAACGTACTCTCAGTATGCCTTTACTGACGTTATGCTTTTTCTCTGTGGTTATGATAGGGATGTTTACCTGGATAATCCCTCAGTTTGGGCGGTTTTTTGAGCTTAATCATATGCCAATACCTTGGGTAACCTCGTGGCTTATTGGACTGAGCTCTTATATGACTATAAAGCTCGTAGGGTATGGAGCTGTTGTCATTGTAGCTATGATTGGGTTTCTCCGTATACTCTATGCAACTCGTCGCGGAAAAGCAATGATAGAGCTTGCGATTGAATATATGCCAATAATCGGATCTTTTCATAGGTCATGTATGAAGGCACGTACCTTGAAGGTCCTGGGTATTCTGCTTGCTCAGCAAGTTCCCTTAGCAAAGGCTCTAGAGGCCTCTGAAGCTCTAACCTTTCATGATCTATATCGAAGAGAGCTCTCTCAGCTTAAAAAGGCTGTTGAGCGGGGAGAGGCTTTTACTCATGCATGGCATGCGTCATATTTTACAGATCCTGAAATTGAGGAGCTTCTCGCACTGGGAGAGATGTCAGGGCGTGTAAGTACCTTAATGCTGCATGCTTCTGACAGTATTGAGAAGAAGCTCTATGAGCGCCTTCATTTGATAACTATGTATGCAAATCCTACATTACTCGTTGTTTTAGCTGTTCTTATAGGGTGCCTCATCTATGGCATATATATGCCTCTTATAGAGTTTTCATCGGTTCTTAGCTACTAGCGAACTACAGCTATGCATGATCTGTTCATTAGATAAGACCACTTGCCAGATCGAAAAATCTATGGTAGAATAAATACACATTGAAAATAATTTATTGGGATGAGGTTTTAGCTTCTTACATAGGGAAATAGAAATGATCAAAAAAATACTCTGCGTTCTTCTATTAGTTTTGTCTAGAGGCTTTGTGGGGGCTATGACTAAGCCATCGAAGATAGAATGGGGTTTTAGTGATAGGCAAGGAGATCGGGAAACTATGGAAGATGCCTTCTTCCATGAGATGATCGAAATTAGTCCGGGCACAACATATCCCTGCTTTGGACTATTTGATGGACACGGGGGGCCTCATGCTTCAAAGCACGTTGCTGCCCACTTCCCTTCGCTTTTTGAGACCTACGTAAAAAATGAAATACCTGCTACAGGCACTCCCGGAATGCTTGACGAGGTCTTCAAAGAAGGATTGAAGCAGTGCTGTGTACTTGTAGATCAAGCTCTTCAATTAAAGTATTCAAAACAAGGAACAACGGCCTTGATTGGACTTGTTGTTGATAAGAGTGTCTATCTTGCCTGGGTGGGTGACTCACGTGGGCTCATATTTTCTCATGTGTCACCAAAGCAAGAGCCCATACTCAAAATGGCTACTGTAGATCATAAGCCCGACAGTCCTCTAGAGCTTGAACGGATCGGTGTAAAAATGTTACTCGTACCCAAATTGTTAAACATTCTGACGGTCGCAAGACTATCGTATATAGGCCTTTGCATAACCCTGCGCCACTTGAGCCAGGACAAAAGCTTTTAAAAGAGGGAGTGGCTCGCATAGGACAATTAGCGATATCACGGACTTTAGGAGATAGGGTCTGTAAAGTGAAACAGCCCATGATTACGGCTTTGCCAGATATTGTAGTCACGCCTGTAGCTGAAGGAGACTATATAGTCCTGGCTTGCGATGGGCTTTGGGATGTTATGACCAATGAAGAGGTCGTCAAATTCATTACTGAGCGTATGCACTGGCCGATAGATTTTCTACGGACCTGGTATGGTGAAGCGCAAATACCTGCTGATGAGCATGCAGAAGAAGCTGGCTCGGATGAAAGGTTACGTCTCGTAGCTCGAGCATTGCGCGACAATGCACATGATCTTGAGAGCTCTGACAATATATCTGTTATGATTATCAAAATATAAGCTCCTGTAGATAAGCTCGGATTAAAGCCTCTCAGGCATCTTTTCCTATCTTGCCTTAAGCCCTAATACCTGCTACATTGCATAGGAATGCCGGGGTGGCGAAATTGGTAGACGCACGGGACTCAAAATCCCGCGGTAGCAATACCATGTCGGTTCGAGTCCGACCTCCGGCACCAAAGTTGTTTGTAGAGGGTAGTTTATGGAGACTGATTGCATATTCTGTAGGATTATAGCTCATGAAGTGACTGCAGAAATAGTGGCCGAGAATGATAACCTTATTGTTATTAAGGATATTTTCCCTAAGACGGCTATCCATTATTTGATTATTCCCAAAGTTCATTATAAAGATCTGCAATCAGCGTCAGATTGTCCTCTGACCTGTGCCGTCTTTTCAATGGCTCGTACTTTGTCTGCTAATATTCCTGGAGCAGATGAGTACAGGCTTGTCATTAATAATGGTTACAAGGCCGGCCAGCGGGTATTTCATCTGCATATGCATTTTCTTGCAGGTGGTCTGATACCTGAGTTTTGAGAATCTACTATTTTCTCTACATATACCCTTATGAGCATTAGGCAAGATGGCAAGATCCATTGATTAAGGACCACAGAGTATAGCAAAAATAATTTCTGGAAGTGGATTCTGAAGATAGACTTTTATGGAAAAAATGCTATATTGAAAATAAGTTTAGAACTATGAAAGGACTTTATGGAAAAAAATGTAATATTAGGGCTTATGGCAACCTTCAGTTTTTGTGCTATTTATGGCAGTAGCACGTCGAAGCAGCATGAAGAAATGGCGAAGCAGAAGGCATCTTCCTCTCCGTGGCAGCCTGCATCTGAAGAGGATGCTCTGGTAAAAGATACGATCTATGACCTTACAGAAGCTGTAAATAAGCGTCAAGCGCTAGAAAAAGACTTTCTCAAGTTAGAAGCGGCAATGAACCAAGCTAAAGCGGCTTTCATTAAAGAAGAGATTAAGACCCAAGTGTTGAGCAATCGTGTAATAGTTGAGCTGCAAAGTGCAATTGAAGCAGGTAAGCTTTCGATGAAGCAGGTTATGAAGCTTGTTCCTTCTTTACAAATAGCTTTGCGCGAGGGCGCAAGTATGTTAAAGGGTGCTCATCCGGAAGCCCTTCAAAATATTCAAGTTATCGAACTTAAAGATATGATTGCGACGGTAAGGCCACTCATCTTGGCCTGTGCAACATCGCTTTTGGCTTCAGCAGCCCCATCGGCGCCTGTAAGTAAAATTGAACTAGATAATGTTCTTGCAGGACTCAACTTCTTGCAGTTCTTTCCGGAACTTGCGGGCAATCCCCAAGTATATGTGCACTTATTTAGCAGAATAATAACATCACCATCCTTTAACGAACAGGCCTGTGAAATCATTTCAGCGGCAGGAAGTCAAGTTATGTAAGGGCTGTAGCTTAAAAATCATAAACAGTAATGTATTATGTACTAAGGCCTGGTCATTTCCAGGCCTTTTTAAGGCACCAAGCATCCGATACATTCGAGCTTAACTTAAGCAGGTACACCCCCCGAAAATATTTTCTTATAGAAAACTTATCACATAAAACTATTGCCTGTGTGAAATGTTTTTGGGTATACTAAAAATATCTGATACTATAACTATAAGGAAGTTGTATGATAAGGTATTATTTTCTCTTTGCACTTCTATCTCTTGGCTCCATCGAGGCAAAAGATATTAGGTGTGTCTGTAACGACCATTCAGTCGTAAGGCCTGAATGTGGCATCTGTGGAATTGATTCTGGTACTATGGCTCTGACTGATGATGGGGTTGATTGTATCTGCTCAAACCAGCTTAAACTAAAGAGTATTTCTTGCGCCCTTGTCTGCAAAGACAATCAGGGGTGGTCGGGGAACTTTCTGGTACGTTAAACTCTTACTGATCGATTTTTTTCTTCTTCGTTCCTATCCATTTCTTCTCAAGGGATGCTTATGTAACTAAGTGGCTGTATACCTCAGCTTATTTTGATCAGTTATATATGCAAGAAGCTCAGTCCTCCCTGCTTTTCTAGTATTTTTGACCATAATAAAAGCTCCCCAATTCAGATGAATCGGGGAGCTTGAGTATAGAGAATTTCGCTATTGAGTAATCAATGTGCTACTTTTTCTTAGCCTCTGACTTCGCAGTCTGCTGGGCAACGGTAGCTGATTGTATCAGGTACTTTTATGTACTCGATTTCATCAGGTACAGGTCTCAATTCTGTGCGGTAACACACTGGAAGTGGTACTTGTACTTTTTCGCATGGTTGTGGATGACGCACAATACGGTCAGGATTTGGCGTTCTCACTTCTTCCGCAGCAATTTCAATTACCTTAGTTTCCATGATTGTTCGTGGAACTTCGATCGTTTTGCAACAGACAGGTGGCTTTAATGAAGGTCCACAAGCTGGTTTACTGCATGAACGTTCGCATGAACGTCCACATGAACGAGCACATGAGGTTTCGCATGAACGAGTTGGGCAACATCCGCCGCCGTTACGACCAAAACGAGCTTCCATAGCTCCCACAGTTAGGAGGCCAGCTAATGCGGCCAATAGTAGTTTATTCATACCTTCTCCTTGGAAAGTTATTGTTGTTTATATTATACACCTATAAGCGCTTATACAATTCTAAGTATGTCACTTTCTAAAAAGAAAAATCAAGAATTTTATGTAAAATATTTCAATTTAGCATTAAGCGTTGATTGAGTGGTGCTAAATCGGAGATAGCTATGTGTGGTTTTTCTAAGATGGTTCAACTTTACCTTCCCTTTTGTTTGGTTTACTTATAGCCAGAAAGTACCATGGTTGATTCCAGTCTGAGGATGGTGCGACTGGCATGATCGATAGCTAGCCTGTGAAAGTCTGGAGATAGACCTGAAAGGAGAGAATATATAGGTGAAGGCAAGGGTGCTTAAAGAAAGCTCCAGGGGTTACTCGTCGAGGGAATGCGATCAATGGAAGGCCCAATGAAGGATCTGAAGGAAGCTGGAACCAAATTAGTCATCAGGTAGATGGACGAAGAAAGAGGGATCGATCTTACCCAGTGAAGCGCTGTCTAGTCCGGGTCAGTGTAACTACGACACCCTAAGCCCTAAACAGAGCGGAGACGCTACTGCTATGGACAGAGAGCTTGCTGAAGAAGTCGAATTGTAAAGCTGGAAGCTGATGAAGGTGTGGTAACACACCAGAGGACAAAACTACCAGTAAGCGGCCGGAAAAAAAACTCGGCTGGAGGTGAAGGGCTGAACACGTAACGATTGTTGTATCTTATTAAAACTATAGTCATGAGGCCAGCAGCAAGGATTGCTCATACTCGAGACGTAAGCATCGCGGTAGAGAGAGCAAGAAGACTCAAGAAATGACTATGCAAAGGAGTCACGTGAGAGAAACCAATCAATCAATTTTCGCTCAAATAAGGAACGCTCTCATTGGTTCAACCGTCGAAAATTGATTAGACTTACGTGGTACGGACCCGTACGCACGGTTCTGTGGGCGGTCAGAAGCACGTAAGTGCTTCCACCGACCCGATAATGGCTATCCATTGAATGAGCAAGCGTCTCAAGACGCTTGAGAAAGAATCAAAGTGAGATTGGCTTTACGTAAAATGAATTGGTCAAGTATGTAAGACACCCTTAAGGCCTAGAATTAGATGCAAAAAAATATTTGAATTTTCTTTCTTGATGTGTTATGATTCAGGCCATGAAAAAAAGGATCTACATAACATACAAATATAGACTAGACCCTACCAAGGAGCAGCAAAACTTTTTTGCACAATTTGCAGGTTCAGTACGTTTTGTCTTTAATAAAAGTCTAGAGAAAATTAAGCAAGCGGTAGATGCCGGTCTTAAGATTCCCACATATACAGATTTAACCAAAAGATTACCCTACATGAAAGCCCAAGAAGAGACAGCATGGCTTTCTACAATTCATTCACAGATCCTTCAACAAGGCATTAAGGACCTGTCTGAAGGTGTCGACGCATTCTTTAGCCAGAAGAAACAAAAGAAAAGTAGCAGGGGCTTTCCCAAATTTAAGAAGAAAGGTCAAAGAGAGTCTTTTCGTTATCCACAAAGCATTCGTTGCAAAGACGGTAAAGTCTACTTACCAAAAATTGGGTGGGTAAGGTATAGGGATTCGAGGCCCATCGAAGGCGTCATAAAACAGGCGGCGGTTAAATTAATCGGACAGCATTGGTATGTCTGCATCGCCTGTAGTATTGAAATTGAGGTCCCAGAGTTTCATATAACGGAAGACACAGTACTTGGGATTGATGTTGGTATAAAAAATTATATCAGTGCATCTGATGGCATGAAAATAGATAATCCTTCTCATCTCAAGCATATGTTAGAAAAGCTGAGACATCTGTCAAAATCATTATCACGAAAGAAGAAAGGCAGCAAAAACTGGTTTAAAATGCGCGCTAAAATACAGCGTTTGCATATCCGCATTACAAATTGTCGAAGAGATTTTCTACACAAGCAATCTACAGTACTTACCGATAACCAAGGCGTACGGGCGATATGCATTGAAAATCTTAGTATTGCAGGCATGGTCAAAAACAGGAAACTCGCCCGAGCTATTTCCGATGCAAGCTGGGGCACATTCTATGAATTCTTAAAGTATAAATGTGAATGGCGCGGGAAGAAGTTTCTAAAAGTTGACCGTTTTTATCCTTCGAGTAAGCTATGTTCATCATGTGGCAATAAGCAAGACATGCCTTTGCATGTTAGAGTTTTTGATTGTACAGCATGCGGAATGAAGCTAGATCGAGATATAAATGCAAGCATAAACATCCGCTCGGCCGGGACGTCCGAGTTAATATCCTGTGGAGAGATACGCGCTGGCGGTCTCAATGAAGCAGGAATCGGCAGCTTTTAAGCCGTCGAGGTTCAACCTTAGCTGGAGGTGCCTATGCTACTACTAATTGTACCCGTTGCTATTCTGCTTACGATAGGTGCCACGGCCATAATGAGCTATATTTCTATGGCCACGGCGATCGGTCCCTGGATAGAAACGACCCTTGTGCTCTTTGGTATGCTTATTTTCTATGCTGCTCACCGGTGGTATAGCACCGAACAGCGAACAAAGGCCCTTGGGTTGGCTGTGGCTGCGGGAGGAATTGGTGGCATTGTAGCGGTGGGGTGTGGCTTTGCCTTTCCTACCTATTACTTCCTTGAACCTGCAGAGTTCAATGCTTTACTTACCACTCCTTATACGTTTGCCTTACTGGTGAGTCTTTCTGCTGGAGCTGCCGGCGCCTTTGGCTTACTGCTTGCACAGTACTTTGAAAAAAGCCTCCTTGATGAGCAAGGGTTAGCGTTTCCTATAGGTGACCTTGTCTATAAAATGATGACTGCTGCCGACAATGCTGGAAGGGCACTGATGCTTGCCTGTGGCTTTGTAGGGACTCAGCTCTATTTAGGGCTTCTTAACTTTACTGTCTATGCCTCCCGACCCCTTACGTTGCTTTCTAGCTCTTCTTGGGGTCCATTTACTATACCCTCCCTAGGTATGCCTGCTGACCAGATACCAATGTTTTGGGCGATTGGATTTGTAACGGGCCATGTAATTGCTATCCCTTTATTAGTAGGGGTCCTTTCCAAGCTGTTAGTTATCGATCCATTGCATTATTATTACCCAGCACTCTATTCCTTTGTATATACCCATGGAGTAGGTTCTCTCTTAGGAGTATCCTACGTTCCTAAGGAGCTCTCACTTATGGACTTTACCCTTGCTTTCTCAAGTGGGTTAGTGCTTTATGGAGCAATACTAGGATTCTCAGAGCTGCCTAAGGTATTGAAAGCTACCTATCATAAGCTACTTAATAAAGGTCCTAAGAGCGAGAGTAAGGCCATTCCATGGTTGCTCACGGGCTGTGTACTCATACTTAATGCCTTCGTGCTTACCTATCTGCAATTCTCGCTTCTTGCACAGGTGTATCTGATTCTCTTTACGGCGGTGTGTACCTATCAGCTTATGATCATTGCCGGTAAATTTGGGCTTGCTCCTATGGGTCGTTTCGCCACCTTTGTTATGGTGCCGGGCCTTCTGATTTTTGGGTATACCCCCTTACAAATTACTGTGGTAGCGCTGTATGTTGAAGTTGCAGGTGGGGTGGCTTGCGATGCTCTCTTTGGAAGAAAGATGGCCCATCTTGCCTCTATAAGCAGAAGGTCTATTGTGACCTCGCAGTGGTTAGGTCTGCTTGTCAGTGTCCTGGTAATTGGAGGAATCTTCTGGCTTTTTATCAACCATTTTGGGTTAGGTAATGAGGTGGGGAACTTAGCAGCGACACGTGCTGCAAGTAGGGCATTTTTAATTTCGGTAAAAAGCTTTGATGTGGGGGCACTTCTTTTTGGGTTGCTCTTTGGTCATCTCATTTCATATACCAAAGTAAGTCCTGCGTTACTTCTTGGTGGTATCCTTATGCCTATTTCCTATAGTCTGATGCTTGTTCTTGGTGGACTCTCTACCTATCTCTTTAAAGATAAAGAGGAGTACTATCCCTTTTGGTCTGGCGTGTATGCCTCAAACTCTCTCTGGATGCTTGCACGAGCATTTTTGTAGTTCGGTCGAGTGTGCTATAGCCTGGAATCGATTTTTTATTCATTGTAGATACTGGTTTTTTTTATCTAGCTGAAGAAGGAAGCTTTTGTATTCTACCGTAACTATGGATCATTCCCAAAATCAAAGGGTAAAAAAGAAGGTACCCAAATGGATACCTTCTTATGAGATCTTGGAAAACTACGCTGCTTTCTGTTGTCTGTTTGTATCCGCCGCACCCTCTAGTCTGTTCATCTTGGCTGCAGCTTCTTTGAAAGATTCACCAACACTATCGAATCCTTTTTGAGGATTTTGCATCGAGTCGAAGAGGTTCTGTGCCATATCAATGGCAAGCTTGTAGGTGACTCTCATCTTTTCGGCTCGTTCTTTAGAGGGCTTATAGCGTGCGATCGTTGCTTCAAGATCTAATTCTTCAAGGGCTTTTTTCATACCGCTTATATATTGCAATGATGCCGCTATGGCTTCCTCTTGAGGAGTACCTGGTTGAGATGAGTTTGATATGAAGGTAACCGTCCTTTTTTGCAAAGCAATTTGGTCATCCTCAGAGGTTGTTTTTCCTTGAGCTTCAAGGATAATCCATTCACAGGATATTTTCCCAACAGCATAACCCTCTTTGTAATAGGGGTGATTAGTATTAAGGGTAAAGGTTACCTGAGGAATCTTTGGCGCAAGCTTAGTTGCATCCTGCATAGCTTTAGACATGATAGTTCCAACGCTTGTGCGTATGGTTGCCATATCAGGAGCCATTATAATAGCATCTGCAATATCCTGATTCATTTTAATGCTATAGTTCATCATTAGGCTTAGAGGGTCAGTTTTTGGCAAGGGGATATAACTTGAAAGAGCCTCTTTTACCCCTTTAAAATAGGTCTGATAGTTTTTAAAGGCAGTTTTATGAGCTTCCGTTGATGGACCTTCATTATAGAGAGTGTTTTGCAGGCGGATAAGTTCTTTATCCCCAAAACCAAATAAAGACTCATCTTGCTGAGTAGCGGCCTCGCGTACCATTTTCCCAAACTCTTGGCCTTTTTTAAAATAATCTACTTCTTGAGCAGCTGATCCAGCTTTCTGAGTAGCCGAGGCATAAGGTAAACTGACTATTAAAAGGGAGAGAATAAATGAACTCCGAGCAATAAAACGGTTCATAGGAGATTCCTTTCTGTAGAGAGGTAAAAGTTATAGTATTAGCCTAACAGTAACCGAATCATATGTAAAATGGGTGCTATTGAGTTTGCATGTGAACGAGATTTGCCTCAATGCATTCCATAAGATCGCCATCAAGTACCAGCTCTGGTTGAGGAGACTCCCAGTCAGTGCGATGATCCTTGACCATTTTATAAGGGTGAAGTATGTAGGAGCGTATCTGAGAGCCCCATTCGATTTTTTTTCTTTCAATAGAATCTTCTCGTGCCTTCTGCTCATCTTTTTCTTTTTGTACAAGCTTAGCCATAAGCATTTTCATTGCAGTTTCTTTATTTTGAAGCTGCGAACGTTCACTTTGGCATTGCACAACGATATTGGTAGGAAGGTGGGTGATACGTACTGCTGAGTCAGTCTTATTGACATGCTGGCCTCCGGCTCCACCTGCACGGTAGGTATCTATCCTGAGATCTTTAGGATCGATAGTGATCTGTTCAGTAGGAATTTCAGGGACGACGGTTACTGCAGCAAATGAAGTATGGCGCCTTTTACTCGCATCATAGGGTGAGATTCGTACGAGTCTATGCACTCCTGCTTCACCTTTCAGAAAACCATAGGCATTTTTGCCTTTGACAAACAGAGTTGCGGACTTTATACCGGCAGTTTCTCCCGCCTGGTAGTCGGTAACAGCTACCTGAAAGCTTTCTCGCTCACAGAATCTTAGGTACATGCGCAGAAGAATCTCGGCCCAGTCTTGCGATTCAGTTCCCCCTGCACCTGAGTTGATACTGAAAAAGCAGTTGTGTGCATCTACTTCATCTTGAAGAAGGAGGTTAATCTTAAATCGAGTAACTCCCCGCGCCCAACTATACACCTCATCTTTGAGCTTTATAATCTCTTGTTCATCATTTGCAAATAACTCGAGGAGCTCCGGAAGTTCAGTGGCTGTATGCATGAGGGTTATATACTGCTCACGCAGAGTCTTAACCTTTTGCAGCTCCTTCATAAGCTCTATTTGTTGGGGGTTTTGCCAGAAGTTCTCTTCAGTCGTTACTTTTTGTAAGCGATCATATTCCTTTTCAAAAGGTGACTGCTCCCAGAAGGTTTTAATGACCAGAAGGTCTGGTTCAACGGATTTAATTTTTTCGCGGAGGTCATCGACTAGCATGTACTACCCAAAGTTATGAATGATACGTATAAGTATAGCATACAATGCTCACTTTGACCAGGAAGATTGTTCGCTTGGGATGGTCCCTCCGTGCCGTGACAAAGTTGCCGCATACGTTCCCAAGGCATCATAAGGAGATTGCTTTAGGACATGATATGGCGCGGCGGAAGGCTTTCATGAAAGTAGAGTGAGTATTTTTCTTCAGATGAGGCCGCGCCTTTGTAACCCCTCTGTGACAAGTTCCAAGCGATCTCTTTGGATATGAAGACCTTCAATACCCACCGATGCAGCGGCTTCAATATTCTCAAGTTGGTCATCCAAAAAGAGACAGGATCCGGGGTCAAGATGCTTGTGGGTGAGGAACCATGAGTAGATATTGCGATCGGGTTTCACGTAGCCTGTATCGGCTGAGATGACGATATGGTCTTGAGAAAAAGAAGCGAGGACTGAATCTTTATAGATATGGTAAAAGGGGGCAAAGGAATCTTTATCCCAGTTAGAAAGAATATAGTGTGGGATTTTTTTTTCTGCAGAACGAAGGAGTAGATCTACGACCCGCTGTAGTGGTTTCATACATCGAGCAAGTGAGTTAGGATTGAAGAAGATTTCAAGCATTATGCGTACCTGTTGTGCATCGTTTTTGGACAGATTCTGTGGTGCCCAGGTACTAAAAAATTCTAAGGTTATGGTCAGTGCTTCCTGACAGCTCATCATACCAGCCAGATTGAGACGGACGATTTCAGGAAGAATGGCACCAGTATGGATGTATGAGACCTCTTGAGAAGGTTTAAGATGTTTGTTGAGCAGGGTAAGGACTTGAAAGGCGATAGTATCAAGGTGTGTGGCTTCTTTTTTCCCCGACCACATGAGAAAGAGAAATGAGTAATCTGCAAGCTCAGTTGGGCTCATGCCCTCTTTGCTGGGCATAAAGAGGGTACCGCTTAAATCCCATATGAGATGCTCTTTTGGTGGCACGATGTTTTCTCCTTTTGAGCTCAGTCTAAAGATTTTAATGGTTAGGATGCAAGGTTTGCACGATCTAAAATCTGATGATCTCTTGAATTAGCGTGTATACAATGTGTACCTTTATAGAGAGTAGAGCCTCGTAATGGCACACAAAAGAAAGGGAAGAATATGAACAAGTTTCTTACGGGTCTGGTCGTGGGGGCATTGCTGACAGGGACTCAATCTCAGCTAAGGTTTCATGTAATGAACGTATGCGCCATGGTCCTAAGGGATTAGCAAAAGGAGTTCTTGCGGCCGTTGGAGGGGTTGTGACGATCTATACTGCGGCAGAACTTAAACAGTTGCTGCAGCCACTGAGGATTCCTGATAGTCACGTTCATGAAGATAAAAAGCGGGAAGCACTTTGGAATTCATTGTATACCTTGTGCGCACTGGCCTCTTTAGCATATGTTACGTGGAAGTTAGGTTCATCAAGCTACGAATCGTTGAAGATATATTTGGACGATGATATTGAAGAAATTAACCACGAGAAGCTGCCTATGGTTGTACCTAATGACAGGAAAGACCTATGAAGTGTTCAGGGCTTGTTCTTTTTGTAGCTCTTACCGGGATAGCAGAGCTTTCTGCGGCCAAGGTAACCTGTCATGAACGAACTCTTCATGGTCGAGTCGGGGCACTGAAAGGCATTGCAACTTTGATCGGTGTAGCTGCCATCCATCATTTGGGTAAAAGAGTATGGTCGAATGCTGACGCCTTGAGGGCAAACATGGATGCTCTTCAAGCAAGGGCGCCTAACGATGCCTCTATAGGTAGGGCTTGTTCTGTAATTGCCTTGGCTGCTTTAGGATATGTAGTGTGTAAGCTCGCATCTGAAGCGAGTTACTCACTATCTATTTTTTTTTAATGATGATGAAGAAAAAGAGGAAATTACTCCGTAATACCTTACGTGGTGAGATACCCTATACTGTTATTCTATGAGAGATTTCTCGTGAATATCTGCTGGTTTAACATTCTCGCTTAAATTCAAGTTTGATCCAGTAACTTTTGAACGAGCAATCCTTATAGGGTTTCTACCCTCGTTTTGTACTTCAATTTGTATGCCTGAAGCTTTATAATCAAGGGCAGCAAAACATGAAACTGAGCAGGCTAAAGCGGTAAGTGTAAATAAGAGAATTTTTTTCATGCAGACTCCTCAGAAGGAAGTGGACATTTCTTTGTAATTTCTATAAAGATGGTATATGTTTATTATTTCATATTGAAAACAATAAAGTCAAGAGTTTTGGTACCTCGGACAGTTTCGTGATATACTTATTACGCAATGATAGAGCTCAACAGAGGATGCAATGCAAGAAAAAAAGGGTAAACTTTTTGTGGTGACCGCTCCATCAGGGGCTGGTAAAACTACTTTAGTGCAGCACGTTATCGCACGCCTCTCTCCTGAGTATCAGCTCCAGAGGGTTATTACCTATACAACGAAGCAACCTCGTAAAGGTGAGAGGAATGGGATTGAGTATCATTTTCTTGAGGAAGATGCTTTTAAGCAGCGTATAGGTGAAGGTTTTTTTATTGAACAGAGTACCGCATATGGCTCCTATTATGGTTTTCCTAAAGAAGTATTTACATTCCTTTCTGAAGGGAAAAGTTACATGGGTATTGTTGATGTTGCTGGAGCAACGGCTATTAAAGCTTATTCTGAAGATGCCATTCTGATAGGCATTAGACCCCCGGATCAACGCGTTCTTGAACAACGACTTACGCAAAGAGCTGAGGATAGTGCGTCAGCTATTGCTTTTCGGTTAGGGCTTGCCGTGGATGAGTTGGCCTGTTTAGAAGAGGGCTTGTTCAAGTATATTATCGTAAACGACCTTCTAGAAGATGCAGCCCGGAAGCTTGAAGCGATCGTCAGAAAGGAACTTGCCTAGACTGCGGCAATGTGCTTATGGCTGATAAAAGACTGAATGAGTCGCAGCAATACAATCGTTTAATGCTCCCCCAAAACATGCTGGTTGCAGGAGGGAGCGAAACCTTCTCTTTTATCAGAAAGCAATCTTAGTGAGATTGCCGCTATTTTATAGCGCCATGACGTCCATTTGGGTTTTCAATAGGTGAGAAAGCCTTTAGGGATGTCATGTCTGCTGAGATGGCACTATTGGTTTTTTGTCAGCATCGTACGACAAATGTGAAAATAGATATTGACAATAATGGCATAATTATTACAATAAGAATAAAGTTAAAGTTACTATAAGAATTCATATCGCTAAAGGAAGCTCATGAAAAAGCGTATACTGGGGCTGATTGGCCTACTCCTTATCTCAAGTAGCCTTTGTGCTATGACAGAACAGGCTGAACTTAAACAAACACAAGTAGCACAAAATGAACTGATTCAGCAGTTGATCAGTGCAGCAAAAGTGGGTGATGCCGCTTTTGTAAAAGAGCTTCTTAAAAGGGGGGATTTAAAACTTGGCAAAGATCAGTTAGGTTATACGGCGTTTGACTGGGCGGCAATACGTGGGCATATTGATTGTGTAAATATTATTCTTGATGCATTTGAAGCGAATTCCCATTCCCTGAGGCACCTTTTGACAGGCCACATGTATGAACATTATATGGACCTACAGCTTGTGCGATCAGCACGTACTATTTTTGTGCCTCTCTTTCAAAGGGATGTAAGAAGCCTCACTCAGCTTGCGGAGCGTATAGACGAGATTAGTGAGCTGGTACAAAGGCATCAAGAAGCAACACATGAAGGTTATTTAGTACTACCCACATTGCGACGAATACTTGCTGGGTTGAAAGTGCAGTTTTCACTTAACTTTGTGCTTTCCTGTTCTGATGATAAGCCTGCCCTTCAGCAAGCGTTAGTATCAGCCGGAGCACAGCATGTTGACAAGATCACTCTTGGAAGCCTCGCTGCACTGCGCGCAGCAGCACCTAGCCTCTATAAATCTTTAGTGCAATCAGGAGGGCTTGATGATGATTCTGATGAAGTAAATGGCATTGAAGATCTCATGCATATGCATATCGACGAGCTTGTGCATGTTGCTATTCAACAGGATAACAAAGAGCTTTTGAAGGCACTTATAGATGTAGGAGCAAGTGTTAACAATCCTGATGATTCGTTTAAGATGCCCCTTCATCATGTAGCTCGTAAAAACAATGCGGACATGGCAAAAATGTTACTTGCTGCAGGAGCAATGATAGAATATGAAGATCCAGAGAAAAGAACTCCTTTTGCTATTGCCAGTGCTCGTAGATCATTTGAAGTCATGCGACTTCTTTTTGAATCGGGCGCTCAAATACGTCCTCGTCATATCGAATCACTGCCATATTTGCTTATGACTGATCCTGAAAGGCAGCTCTATTTTAAAATGCTTCTTCAGGGGAGTAAACGAAGATATGCGCCTACAATGCGTGATGCAAAAATTGCTCTTCAAAATATTGTAAGCCTTGTGTATCAGTTAGGCATACAGCTTAGTTTGCCGCCTTATGTTATCTATGAAGTACTTTTATTTGCAACTGCAGAGAAGCGTGGTGAGCTGGGACAGAAGATTACCCCTGAATGGACTCAGAAATTAAAAAGAGATCTTGCAGTACTCTATCTCTACAAATGTAATGGCAATAGGCTGTTTCCTTTGTGGGAGCAAACGGTTAGGTGCATAGTAAAAGATCCACAACAGCAGGCTCTTCTCATTTCAAAATTAGAGAGTTTTATGCAACCCTTTCTCGGTAATGAAGTTATATCGATTGTTATCTCGGGTCTTATGCAGAAAGTTGCCGAAGAAAACGCACTATATGTAGGTCAAGAAATTTATCGCGAGGACATTGAGCTTTATCGTAAGCATTTAGCAGGACATTTGGGCATAGATGGATTAGTAAATCTATGAGAAAATGGTTAGCTGACAGATAAAGCAGCTTGTCTAGCCAATAAAGATATTAAAGGAAAATATGAAAGAACGTATACTGGGCCTGATTGGCCTGCTCCTTATCTCAAGTAGCCTTTGTGCTATGAACCAAGAACGAACAAAAGAAGTTGCACTTCCAGCAGTAGTAGAGAATGTGCAACAACAGCTCTTCAGTGCTGCAAAAGCTGGTGAAGCTGATCGCATAAAAGCTCTTCTTGCTCAGGGTGCTTTGATAGCAGAACAAGATCGATTAGGGTATACGGCCTTTGAATGGGCAGCAATAAATGGGCATATTGACTGTGTAAATATATTTCTTGATGAACTTGAAAATAACGCTCCACCAACCGCGCCAGGTGTTGTGCCAAAAGATGATTCTCTTGATAGAAGATATTTAGACCTAAAAGAGCTGAAAAAGAAACGGGATCTTGTTGTACCTCTCTTTAAAAGAAATGGGCGTGATTATTACGCCTTAACTCAGCGGATAGATGATATCCGTGAACATCTAGAGAAAACGTATAAAAATTTCAATTTATGTTTGCCTAACTATTACCATATACTTGGTAGAATTGCACGGAGATCTGAAGTTCAGCTTGCTCTAGACACTGTTCTGAGTTGGTTTGCATCAGAATCCTTATCCAAGGCATTGCGATCAGCAGGTGCTAAGCATATTTGGGATCATGAAGCACTTTATTCTATTGCCCCTGAATGCGTAGTAGATTATGGCCGCTATAATATAAGTGCAGCTCGAGTAAAGGAGCATATTGATAAGCTTCTCGTTATGCTACCTGATGAGAACGAGGACCTTGTGAGAGCTCTTTTAGCAGCAGGAGCAAATCCTAACGCTGCCGATGGGTGGAAGAGGACGGCCCTTCACGTTGCAGCAGGGAAAAATAATGTGAATATCGCAAAATTATTAATTGCTGCAGGTGCATATATCGAAAATAAAAGCTGTTATTCAAAAACCCCTTTTCGAAGTGCGCTAGATAACCAAGCATGGCTTACTGCACAGTTTCTTCTTGAATTAGGTGCTGAATTAGATAGAGAATACATTGTAAGTAGCCCAGAAAGTGATTCCTATTTTAAAATGCTGCTACGGGCAAGTGTCAGAAGATATGCACCTACATGGAAAGATGCAAGGGAAGAAGCGAAAAAGGCTCTACAAAACATAGCAACCTTGCTGTATATCTTTGCGGTTCGGCTGCGATTGCCGTTTTATATTGTCTATGAAATCATTTTATCTGCAGCGGGCGAACAAGAAAATGCGAACAAACAACAAGTTGACTGGACTCTCTCATTAAAAAAAGATCTTGATCTTATCTATCGCTATAGATGTAATGGTAATGATCTTCTTCCGCTGTGGAGAAAAATCATTAACTGCTTAACAAAAGACGCAGGTGAACGGAATGAGCTCATGGCAAAGTTTGGCGCATATATAGAGCCTTTTATGGGGAATGAAGTCAAAGGTATTGTCTGTCACAGGCTTATGAGAAAGGTTTCTGATGAGGGTGGTGGACGAAGAAGTACGATGTATGGCGGTTATTACCGGTTTAATTATGAAGGGGAGCTTTTTGGTGAAGACAATAAGCCTAACCCGATTTATTTTAATCATTTGCGCGACTACCTGCGCATTGAAGGAATTAATAGTAATGGTTAGGTGAGGAACTTCCAAATAAAGATATGATGGGAAAATATGAAAGAACGTATACTGGGCCTGGTGTGCCTGCTCCTTATCTCAGGTAGCCTTTGTGCTATGACAGCACAGACTGAAGTTCAACAAACACAAGTAGCACAAAATGAGCTGAATCAGCAACTGGTCAGTGAAGCAAAAGAAGGTAATGTATCTCTTATTAAAGGGCTCCTTAAAAGGGGCGCTTTAATTGTTGGGAAAGATTACTGTCTTACAGCCGTTGATTGGGCCGCAATACGTGGGCATACTGAATGCATAGGTGTTATGCTTGATGAACTTGAAAACAATACTCCACTGGCTAGACAAAAAACGCTTTCCGGAAACTATGCACTTCTTGGAAGGTTGAAAGTGCGCTGGAAAAATAATAGGTGGTGGATTATAGATTTATTTCAAAGGGATGAAAGAAGTCTTGATGAGCTTGTGGAGCATATTAGAAAGATTCGTCAATGGATGGAAGAAGACCTTGACCATTATGATCCCTTAGTAACTTGGCTTCAACGGATACTTACGGGATTAAAAGTACAGTTTTCACTTAACTTTGTGCTCTCTTGTTCTAATAATAGGCCTGCCTTACAGCAAGCGTTAGTATCAGCGGGAGCGCAGCATACTGATGATACTCCTCTTCTTGAGCGCCTCCCTGAACTACGTACGACGGACCCATACCTTTATCGAGTTTTAATGCAAGCAGAAGGGCTTGATGATGATTTTGATGAGGTAAATAATGCCGAGGATCTCATGCAGATGCATATTAACTCTCTTGTGCATTTTGCTACTCAGCTGGAGAACGAAGAACTTTTGAGAGCTCTTATAGAGGTGGGTGCAAATGTTAATGATACTGACGATGATTGTGAAACATCTCTTCATCATGTAGCACACAATAATAATGCACACATGGCAAAATTGTTACTTGATGCAAAAGCACGGATTGAAGACAAAGATTCCACTAAAAGATCGGCTTTTGAAATTGCCTGTGCATGTAGATCATTTGATGTAGCAAAAATACTTTACGAATCAGGGGCTCGCATTCGTTCAGGTGATAGGGGCAACCTTCGAAGGCCGTACCTCGATTTTAGCTCATCCGATCGACAGCTTTATTTCAAAATGCTTCTCCAGGGAAGTAAACGAAGATATATGCCCACAAGAAAAGAGGCGAAACGGGCGCTTCAAAATGTCGCATGTCTTATAGATATTTTGGGTATGCGCTGTAATCTTCCAGCTTATGTTATCTATGAGATACTTTTATTTGTAACTGCAGAACAACATGATGCGCAGGGGCAAGAGGTTGCACCAGAATGGACGAAGGCATTTAAAAGAGATCTTGAAGTAATCTATCTCTACAAATGTAACGGCAATAAGCTGTTTCCCCTATGGGAACAAACCATGAGGTGTCTCGTCAAAGATCCACAAAAGCAAGCTCTTATCATTGCTAAATTGGTGAATTTTATGCAACCCTTTTTTGGCGATGATGTCAAAAACATTGTCTGTTTGAGCCTTATGGGGAAATTTGCTGACGATAGCGAATCTTTACCAGTTGGTCAGGATCATGAGCTTTATTGCAAGCATTTAGCAGGGTATCTGTATATAGATGGACTAGATGATTTATGAGTTGAGGTCATACCAATTGTCTGTTCGAGTCTTATTGATAGGGTGGCTCAAGAAAGCAAACAATATCCAGTAAGGAAACCTAATGATGTATTTGGAGATGAAGCTTTTTTTGGGGAAGATTGTGCGTTCTATTACAAGCACTTAGAAAAATATCTCAAAATAGGTGGATTTGATGTACTTTGCTAATGAAGTTCCATATCTATCTATCATGAAATAAGCTTCCTTTAAATTATGGCGTATTTCGTAATAATTAAAGGAAAACTTATATTATTACATCTTCTTTTCTCCCTTTCTTATCTAGAAGAGTAGGGTGTAAGCTAGCCACAATTGAGGCAAAAAGCGGAACATATAACTTTAACAGAAATATGAACATTTCACGTTGCCTGGATATCTATGATATGAATCAGGGCAGCTGTTGCCTTTACCATCCATATCACTATCCTTAGTTTAAGGTAGGTCGGGCAAAGTAAAACAAGATAACCCCATTTCCGACAAATAAAAAAGGTATTATGAAAAGCCCTCCTGGGTATTTTCCAATTGACATATTTTATAGATTGTCTATACTCTTTTACAGAGGATTTTGCGCGATAGAAGTTTGCTTTCACAGCACATGTTGCGGCTAATCTAGAATATCAGGTAACCTTCCTCTGACCTATATGTGAGAAAGGATTGCATATGAATTTGATTATATTTTTTAAATTATTGGCAGCAGCATTCTTTGGGTTATTTCCCAACAATGGCTTTGAAATCAGACAAGTACCTACTGACAATCTATCCCCTGAAGTCATAACTCAGTTACAGCAATTTGAAAAGACATTTGCGTATCCCTTCAGTGATCAAGAAGAATTTACGATTCAGCATGGACTGAAAGGTGATTATTTTGCATTCTTCAAACAGCTCGGTAAGCCATATTATTACGTGGCAACAGCAAAACAAGAAAATACGATTACCAAAAAGATACACGAGCAAGAAGTGACCGTGCAACAGATGCCCGGTGAGATTGCTGCTGTGGGCTGCTGCGTGTTAAGAATTCTCAAAGATAAGGACAATCGGCCATTACGTGCTTGGTATATGTGCGATTTAAAAGTGAATGAAAAATATCAAGGTGAACATTTGCCTACCACTATGGCACATAAAAATGGCCTTGTTCGATTTATACAATGTCCACGAGGTTTTGCAATTTGTATGAATCCTGCAGATGGGGATCCTCGAGCAGCTTCAATTTTTAAAAAGCATGGTAAAATTGCTGGAATGAAAACCGAAACACTCAATTTATATAATCTTTCGTATGAACAGGCTCTTGAACATAAGAGTGCACTTGAAAAAAGTTATAAGCGCTTGGGGTATTTGAATGAAAATGCATCGATTGGGATGGTATCAACATCGGGCACTAAAGATTATGTGATCAAGAATAAACTAACGGGCGAAACACGTCCTTGGAAACTTTTGCATATTAAGCCGGGAGTTGCCACGTATGCCCCCCAAGAAGGAGCCACCCACATGGTTTGTGCAGTCGAGGGGACGCCCCTTGATAGTGACTTTAGAGCTCTTCTGGGAAATCCTTCGTCAACGGCACAAATAGTAAGTTATGGTATGGATACTGTTGACTTTAACTGCTTAACCTCAGATCAAATTTAAGAGGATGAACTATGAAAAAAATAGTAAAAATAGTAGTACCGTGTTTGTTAGGTAACTTTTTATATGCAAACTATGCCGAACAGGCCTGTAAACAACCTATAGCATTTTCTATTGTCCGGGAAGACTCTGTACAAGATCTAGCTATAATAAAACGATATTTCCCAGAGCAAACGGTTTCTATGGCAATGGTGGCATCAGGTGGTTGTACAGCCGCATTGCTTGCTGCCCAAGCACCCCTTAAGGATTTAACGCTGGTTGATCCAAATCCAGCACAGTTGGCACTATCAAAATTAAAGATACAATTACTTTTTCTGCCTCCTAAAAAAAGATTAGAAATTCTGGGGTATCTTCCCTTACCTGCATCCGAACGCGCAACCATCACTCAAGGTTACTTACAAGCTCTTGATATTAATCCCATTGTTTTTGGAGATATGGCACAGATTGCGCATAATGGATTTGATAACGAAGGCCGTTATGAAAAGGTTTTTGAGGCTTTGCGTAATGAACTTGCTCCCTATAAAAAAGAACTAGAGGCTCTTTTTGCAACCTCTACTATTGATGATCAGATCAAAATTCTAGCCCCTCAATCTCACTTAGGATCGGCATTAGATAAAGCACTCGATAAGATTATGTCCCAAGATAATTTGGTAAAATTATTTGGAGAAAAAGCGACAGCAAATAGGGTTCAAGATTTTTCTCGTCACTTTGCTCAAAGAATTCGCTGGTATGTTTCACACCATTTAGCATCTTCATCACCATGGTTAGCCAATTTATTGTTGGGCCATTTTCACGGGGATGTTATGTTCCCATGGCTTTCGGCATCACAGATTCGACCACTTCCTCCCATTGCCTATTATCAAGGATTGATGAATAACTTTTTAGAAGGTGCAAAAACTGAACAGTATGATGTGATTCATGTATCAAACATCCTCGATTGGCTAACGCCTAAGGAAGCGGAAAAAACATTGCAGCTTGCCTACCGTGCATTAAAGCCGGGTGGCGTTATTATTATTCGTCAGCTGAATTCAAATATTGATATACCAAAGATTGGATCAATGTTTACATGGGATCTAAAGGCATCGCAAGAATTTTCAGATACTGATAGAAGCTTCTTTTATCGAAACTTTTTCCTTGGATCTAAGCCTAAAGCTCCTTTAGCTCCACGAGTCAAAGAACTTGCGGATGCTACGTTGCAAGAAATTCCAGTTATTGAGGGTTCATTCTTTAGAGATTTATCAACTATGGATAAAGAAACATTTAAATCTGCTCAAGCGCAGTTTTTCTTTGCGGTTGATTATTTTTCTCGACCCATGGCTGCTTTGGTAGCTCGCTTGCCATTGCATGAGTCAAGAATCGATATTATTCATAATATCGTGGAAGAACATGGTGATTTCAATAAGGAAGCATACCATTCAAACACGTTTAAAAAGTTTTTAAGTACTCTTGGGGTAACGAACGAGTATATGCAAAAGTTGTTACCAGCTGCACCCGTAACAATGTTCAACTCTACCTTGATGGGCACCTGCTCTCATGAAGATCCTATTGTTGCGATCGCCTGTGATGGAATCATTGAATATGCATTTGCTGATATTTCCGCGTTACTTGCAGAAATGGTAGTTAGCCGCGGTTGGGTAAAGAAAGATGATTTAGTGCACTATAATCTTCATGCGGACATTGATAAAATCCATGCCGAAGAGTTCTTTAAAATCATTGAGCCATGTATGGATGATCCAGAGCAACGAAAAAAAGTAGTTTTAGGATTACGTCTTGGTGCTTATATCTTCGATCGTTTATATGAAGACCTGTACCTCGAGGCTCAACTTACTACTGGGCGATTGATTTCCTCATTATAGTATTTGCATCCAAACCTACCTGATTGTGCGATATTTCGTGACTGCTCTGCCATGAAGAGGAATACACCATTTCTGTTTAATGCTTAATTAATCAGAACTCCTGTCATAATGCAGGAGTGTTGTTTTTCTCATGTAAATTTGCAAAAAAAAATATATTCTCCCGAAAATCGACATGATATCTATTTTATAACAAATAAAAAGTAGATTTACACTGACGAAGACCCTATTAGATGGTATAAAACATGCAAGATATCAGAAATTCTTTTATTTTCCGACAAGTGAGATGGTTTCAATCGTCTTTCTTGCGAAATAGGTTGCAATCTTGTAAGCGGCCGTCTACCTGCAGAAAGAGAGATGTGTGTGCTCAAAATTGAAGGTTTTTTCATTGAACATAGTACTGCTTATGGCTCCTACTATGGATTTCCTAAAGAAGTGTTTTCATTTCTCGAAGAGGGAAAGAGCTATGTGGGGATCGTTTATATTGCAGGAGCTAGTGCAATAAAAGCCTATTCCCAGGATGCCATTTTAATTGCATTAGGCCTCCTGATCGGCACACTCTTGAACAACGGCTGACAAAAAGAGCCGAAGATAGTTCCTCTGTGCTTGCCTTTCGACTAGGACTTGCTCGTGATGAGCTGACTTGCTTAGAAGAGGGTTTTTTCAACTACATTATAGTCAATGACCTTCTTGATGAAGCTACACGCAAGCTTGAAGAGATTGTCAGAACGGAGCTTGCCTAGATCTTCGCAGCTGAAATGGCGGGGTGATAAAAAAGTACATCATTAAGAACAGGCCGCTTATCTTCTCTCAATAGCAGTTTCTAAGAGTTGTCGTCTGAAAAGTGTTTGTAAATCTTTTAAGTGGGAGCTTTTCAGAAAAACCGTACATTTCTTTAAGTTATGAAATATAGATAGACATTTATTGAAATATAATTACAATAAGAATTGATTGATGCAAAAGGGTATGTTTCTCGTAAGCATACTCTGATAAAGAGGAATCCTGATGAAAAAATGCATGTTTTGGCTTTGTGGCCTATTTGTTATGGTGTATAGCCCTACTCTTGGAGCCGCGCCTAAAGTTGATGCCAAAAGTTCTGTTAATGATGACGAGGATCTCTATGAAGTAGAGGAGCCCCTTACAACGCCTTTGGTGCAAAGCCTCGTGGTTCCCACTAGTAATGATGAGATAGATGCTAGAGATGCCTATCAAGGATCTGGCAAAGCACGATTAGATGAGATCTTTTTTGAAGCACGAACACGAAGTAGCGGTCTCTTGATTGCGGACCTTGATGAAATTTCCCTGCCGCGCCTTCGCCAGGAATTTCTTCGTTCCCATGAAATTCTTAGGGATCGTACGACCTTATATGATGAGAATGAAGTTCCGATTCAAACGGAGGAACAAAAAAGGTTGAATGCCGAGCTCGTACATGCTTCAAAAATGGGAGATACGTCTCGTGTGCGCGAGCTTCTTACCAAGGGAGCTTTACTAGGTGAACCAGATAGATTTGGTACTACGCCGTTTGAATGGGCAGCTGTAAACGGCCATATAGAATGTCTCAATGTTTTTCTCGATGAACTTGAAAATAACATACCAGTGGATCGGCTTATTAAATACTATGCATGCCTCATAGGAGTGAGGAAAAAGAGGCACAGCATATTACCTCTTTTCCAAAGAGATGTGCGGAGTTTATGTTCATTGACCGATTGCATATATACCCTTAAGAAGACTCAAACTGCTAGTATGCTTATAAATACCTTGCTAAAGCAAATAATAAGCAGGTTAGAGATGCAGGTTTCACTCAATGTTGCACTGAGTCTTTCGTCCGATGAAATGCTGCGCAAAGCTTTGATTTCTGCGGGGGCGATTGAACCGAACGATCTCCAAGCTTTCTTACACAAAGAAGCACAGCAGAGGACGTTTGAAGATCAAACGCCCTTAGTCGTGCCGGGAAATAGAAATTACTATAACAATCCTCTTTTAAAGCACAGTGATTTTCTGGTATTTTTTGCCACTAAACATGAGAATGAAGAACTTTTAGAAGCACTCATTAATGCTCAGGCGAGTGTTAATGCTGTGGGAATAGTTACCGGGTTGTCGCCCTTGCATATGGCAGTATCGAATCGAAACGCTCGGCTCGTTTCCCGGTTACTTAAGGCTGGTGCTCAAAGTTATACCGATAAGAGCGGTGAAACTCCCTTTCATCTTGCCTGTAAAGCTAAATTATTTGCTATCGGACAGCTCCTTTTGGAGGCAGGATTTCCTATTACTCAAGCAAAAGTGTATGAAAATCCTTATGTTTATCATCCCATGATCTCAAGGGGCTTCTGGCAACTTCGTATGCCACACGATTTTTTTTCTGACCGTACCTATAAAGAATCCTATTTTAAAATGCTTCTCCAGGCGAGTCCGCAACGATATGCAACTACGAAGAGTGATGCTAAGGCTGCTCTGAAAAACATAGGGCAACTCTTTTATATTTTCGGGGTTCGTTTAGGTCTTCCACCGTATGTTATCTATGACATAGTACTCTACGCCATGGCTCCGAAACCAAAAATATCAGAGGCCACATTCAAGAATATGATATTACTCTCCCTAAATAGAGTGATAGAGCGGGAAGATAACGCCTGGGGGAAAAACTTAAGAGCTGACTTTGAAACTATTTTATATAGATGTACGAGCATTGATCTTCAGGCGCTATGGAGAGAAGTTGTCAATGAGAGCGTACCAGAGCTCTTCCGTGAAAAGCTCCTATCAAAGTTACATCATTATATGTTCCCCTTTACGGGAGGAGAGGATCAAATTATCTGGTTTATGGAGAAAGCTTCTGCTGAGGCGTACAATTATCGAGAGGTCCTTTTTGGCTCAGATCATGCACTCTATTATCGCCATTTAGAAAACTACCTTAAGAACCAGTAGATCAGAGAGAATCTTGTAATCTGGGCATGTGAGAGTAAGCTTTGTAAGAACAATAAGAAGGAATTCACATGAAAAATCAACTACTTATACTCAGCTGTCTCCAGATGATCTCCTGCAGCCTGAGTGCTATGCTTGTACACCAAACATGAGAAGCTGATAGCGGAGGTAAAAAGCAGAAGGCATTAGATACAGCCTTGGTAGATGCGGCAAAGATCGGCAATGCTCAGCATATAAGAGAGCTCCTTAAAAAAGGGGCCAGGATAGTTGCAGAGGATCAAGGGAGTTATTCAGCTTTTGATTGGGCAGCAATCCGTGGTCATAGTGAATGTCTAGGTATATTGTTTGATGAACTCTGTCGCACTAACTTGTTTTCAGAAAGTGAGGGTATGTTGAGGTTGCACAATATAACTAGCTATGAATCGCTTTTAATCGATTATAAAATCGTTTCACCAGACCTCTCGTCCCAGCTATACATTATTTTGGATGGCCGGCTAAAGCTTCTTCTCTCTGGATCAAGTTTTTAAATCATGAAAATAAATATTGACACTTCCTATAAAATCGTTACAATAAGAATAAAAAAATAAACCTACAAGCCTGCTATCCCTAAGTAGTCCAAAGGCAAAAGTTTTTTGCAAACGTGCTCACGCGTTTTTGCATTTTGTTCGCATGGATCAAGCTTTTTGGGATATGGAAATAATGTTGACAGTCCTGTTAAAGATGTTACAATAAGAATCAAGTTGACGTATTCGGAATCACGTTTCAGCTCAGAAACAAAAACTTGAAATCATTGTTTTTTTATATATAATTAAGTTCATATCTTGTAGTAGTAGTGGGTAAAAAATTTCTGAAATTTACCAGATGCATTGAAGGGTAATATCTTTTGAGAATATTGCCTGCTTTGGCATCGTTAAAAAGTTATTTCTTTGAAATATACGAAAATTCCAAAAAAACCTTTGAGATTGAGATCAACGAACTCTAAAACACAATTTTGTGATGGAGAGTTTGATCCTGGCTCAGAATAAACGTTGGCGGCGTGCTTAACACATGCAAGTCGAGCGAGAAAGGTCTTCGGACTGAGTACAGCGGCAAACGGGTGAGTAACACGTGGGAATCTACCTTACAGTGAAGAATACTCTCGAGAAATCGAGGTTAATACTGCATACGTCTCGAAAGAGAGAAAGATGGCCTCTTTGCTATCGCTGAAAGATGAGCCTGCGGACTATTAGCTAGTTGGTAGGGTAATGGCCTACCAAGGCGATGATGGTTAGCCGGCCTGAGAGGGTGTACGGCCACACTGGAACTTAGACACGGTCCAGACTCCTACGGGAGGCAGCAGTGAGGAATATTGCGCAATGGGCGAAAGCCTGACGCAGCGACGCCGCGTGGAGGATGAAGGTCTTAGGATTGTAAACTTCTGTTAAGCGGGAAGAAAGACGAAGTGTTAATACCACTTTATGATGACGGTACCGCTAAAGAAAGCACCGGCTAACTTCGTGCCAGCAGCCGCGGTAATACGAAGGGTGCGAACGTTATTCGGATTTATTGGGCGTAAAGGGTACGCAGGCGGTGCGTTAAGTCAACTGTTAAATCTCCCGGCCTAACTGGGAATCAGCGGTAGATACTGGCGCACTAGAGGATGGAAGAGAGAAGTGGAATTCTTGGAGTAGAGGTAAAATTCGTAGATCTCAAGAGGAACACCGATGGCGAAGGCAGCTTCTTGGTCCATTTCTGACGCTCAGGTACGAAAGCGTGGGGAGCAAACAGGATTAGATACCCTGGTAGTCCACGCTGTAAACGATGATCACTAGACGTTGGTTCTGCTCTGCAGGATTAGTGTCGTAGCTAACGCGTTAAGTGATCCGCCTGGGGACTACGGTCGCAAGATTAAAACTCAAAGGAATTGACGGGGGTCCGCACAAGCGGTGGAACATGTGGTTTAATTCGACACTACGCGAGGAACCTTACCTAGGTTTGACATGTATATGACCGCTCCAGAAACGGAGTTTTTTCTGGGAAACCAGAGACATATACACAGGTGCTGCATGGCTGTCGTCAGCTCGTGTCGTGAGATGTTGGGTTAAGTCCTATAACGAGCGCAACCCCTACTATCAGTTGCTACTTCGTAAGAAGGCACTCTGATGGGACTGCCTGGGAAACCAGGAGGAAGGTGGGGATGATGTCAAGTCCGCATGGTCCTTATGCCTAGGGCAACACACGTGTTACAATGGCCAGTACAAAGAGCTGCAAACTCGCAAGAGCAAGCTAATCTCATAAAGCTGGTCTAAGTTCGGATTGAGGTCTGCAACTCGACCTCATGAAGTTGAAATCGCTAGTAATCGCGTATCAGATCGACGCGGTGAATACGTTCACGGACCTTGTACACACCGCCCGTCACGCCATGAAAGCTGTTTGTACCCGAAATCATTTTAGCTAACTCGCAAGAGAGGCGGATGCTGAAGGTATGGAGAGTGATTGGGGCGAAGTCGTAACAAGGTAGCTGTAGGAGAACCTGCGGCTGGATCACCTCCTTTCGAGGGAGAATAAAGATCTTAATCTATATTATTAAGGTGTGAGTTGATCGAAAGATCAAAGGTTTTTTTGGTTTCATTAATGCGGGGCCTATAGCTCAGGGGTTAGAGCACCCCGCTGATAACGGGGAGGTCAGTAGTTCGATTCTACTTAGGCCCACCAAAAGTGGTTCTAAGAATACTTAGGACTGATCCTTGTTAGAAGGGGGATGTAGCTCAGCTGGTAGAGCACCTGCTTTGCACGCAGGGGGTCAGCGGTTCGAGTCCGCTCATCTCCACCAAAATTAATGAAATGGAATTTTTCGTATATCTAAAAAATTTCTTGTGTTCTTTGAAATATTTGTAGAATATAAATATCTTAATAGTTGCTCACAATTTCTGAGTTATTTAAAGCTTGTGAATAATTAAAAAGGGCTTTTGGTGGATGCCTTGGTATTAAGAGACGATGAAGGAGGCGGAAGACTGCCATAAGCTTCGGGAAGCTGTCAATCGAGCTGTGATCCGAAGATGTCCGAATGGGGAAACCCACTACGGTAAACCCGTAGTATCCTTACCTGAATATATAGGGTAAGGAGGTGAACGGCCTGAACTGAAACATCTCAGTAGGGCCAGGAAAAGAAAACAAAGTGATTCCCTAAGTAGTGGTGAGCGAAAGGGGAAGAGTCCAAACTTATAACACGTGATAGCCTGTGTGCGTTGTGTTATAGGGGTAGCGGGATACGCATGTTCATAGGATACAGCCTATGACGTAATAGTTAGGTTTCTTAGCAGAACAGTTCTGGAAAGGACGGCCAAAGAAAGTGACAGCCTTGTAAGCGAAAAGTCACCTAACATACGAGTGTGTACACCCAAGTACCGTAGAGCACGTGAAATTCTGCGGGAATCTGTCCAGACCATTGGATAAGACTAAATACTACTTAATGACCGATAGTGAACGAGTACCGTGAGGGAAAGGTGAAAAGAACCCCGGGAGGGGAGTGAAATAGAATCTGAAACCACTAGTCTACAATCGGTGGAAGCGATGTATACGTACGCGCGACCACGTACCTTTTGCATAATGAGCCAACGAGTTATCTTATAGTGCGAGGTTAAGTTTAGAAAGAACGGAGCCGTAGCGAAAGCGAGTCTGAATAGGGCGTTTAGTACTATGGGATAGACCCGAAACCAAGTGAGCTACCCATGTCCAGGGTGAAGTCTCAGTTACATGAGATGGAGGCCCGAACCGGTGTAGGTTGAAAACTGCTCGGATGAGGTGTGGGTAGGAGTGAAAGGCTAATCAAACTTGGAAATAGCTGGTTCTCCCCGAAATATATTTAGGTATAGCCTTGTCGGATTCTCTATGGAGGTAAAGCACAGTTTAAGTTTTGGGGGCGTAAGCTTACCGGATTTTTACTAACTCTGAATACCATAGTTTTAGAAGGCAGGAGGCAGACTGCGAGAGATAAGTTTCGTAGTCGAGAGGGAAACAGCCCAGACCATCAGTTAAGGTCCCAAAATATTCGTTAAGTTGGAAAAGAAGTGATAATACACAGACAGCCAGGAGGTTGGCTTAGAAGCAGCCATCCTTTAAAGAAAGCGTAATAGCTCACTGGTTAAGTGTTATTGCGCTTAAGTACGAACGGGGATAAACGAATTACCGAAACTATGGCTTTTTTCAGGATGCGTCCTGATAAAGGGGTAGGGGAGCGTTCTATGGTAGATACTAGCTTGACCGCGAGGACAGGTGATGGACCATAGAAGTGAATATGTTGGTATAAGTAACGAAAAAACAGGTGAGATTCCTGTTCGCCGTAAATCTAAGGTTTCCTGAGAACGGTTCATCCACTCAGGGTTAGTCGACCCCTTAGCCGAGGCCAATTGGAGTAGGCGATGGACAACAGGTTAAATATTCCTGTACCATTTATGAGCGTTTGAGTGAAGGAGTGACGCAGGAGGATAGGTTGATTTGGACTGTGGAGTGCCAAACTAAGCATTAAGAAGGACATTATAGGTAAATCCGTTTTGTCATTAACTTTGAGATGTGAAGGGTGTGCTTTGTTCTAGTAACGAAGTGTATTCAACTGATTTCACGCTGACTAGAAAAACTTCTAACGAGCTTATTAATTGATCGTACCGCAAACTGACACAGGTAGATGGGCTGAGAATGCTCAGGCGTTGAGATAACTATCATTAAGGAACTCGGCAAAATAGCCTCGTAACTTCGGGAGAAGAGGTGCCTATGGCGTTAATAGCGCTTATAGGTTTCAACAAAGAGGCCCAACCGACTGTTTAACAAAAACACAGGGCTCTGCTAACTCGTAAGAGGATGTATAGAGTCTGACGCCTGCCCAGTGCCGGAAGGTTAATAGGAGGGGTTAGTCGTAAGACGAAGCTCTGAATTGAAGCCCCGGTAAACGGCGGCCGTAACTATAACGGTTGATAGAAGCTACTTACTAGTGGCCGTTGTAAAATTTGGCTATATGCTGGAACATCTGAGTATCTTATATTACCTTACCAGAAAGGTGACAATATATGAGTGCAGACAATCAGCAGGAAAGGCTTTTAGATCCTTGGTATGTTACAGGATGGTTTGATGGAGAAGGCTGCTTTAGTGTAAGTGTTCATCCACACCCCGGTTCTAAGTACCGGTGGTTAGTGGATCCTACAGTGCAAAGCTATCGGCATCGTGACTCCGTGAATGTATTATATGAGATGCGAGATTATTTTGGATGTGGTGCTATTCGATCGAAAGGACCTAACAGTAATGTTATGACTTTCTCGATAGAATCAAGGCGCGACATGTTAACTAAAGTAATACCTCATTTTATAAAGTATCCTTTACGGACAGCGAAAGCTGAAGATTTCAATTTGTTTCGGCAAATTGTTGAACTGATGGAAAAGAAAGAACACTCAAGCAAAGATGGCTTAACCCAGATCATCATGTTAGCATTCCAGATGAATCCGCATGGCAAGAATAGAAAATATACTCTTGTCGATATCATCAGTGATTTAAAAGAATCCTCAGAGACTACACGCCAAACATACATTCGGAATGTATGAAGATATAGTCCGATCTGCATGGCGACATGCAGCTAACACAAAATGCCTAAGGTAGCGAAATCCCTTGTCGGGTAAGTTCCGACCTGCATGAATGGCGTAACGAGTTGGGCGCTGTCTTAATGATAGACTCAGTGAATTTGTAGTACCGGTGAAAATGCCGGTTTCCCGCAACTGGACGGAAAGACCCCGTGCACCTTTACTGTAACTTGACATTGATTCTTGGATTGATCTGTGTAGGATAGGTGGGAGGCTTTGAAGTTGAGGCGTCAGTCTCAATGGAGCCATCGTTGAAATACCACCCTTATCCGTTTGAGGATCTAACCTAGTCCCGTAAACCGGGCTGGAGACCGTGTCTGGTGGGCAGTTTGACTGGGGTGGTCGCCTCCCAAAGAGTAACGGAGGCTTACAAAGGTTCCCTCAAGACGAATAGAAATCGTCGGTAGAGCGTAAAGGCATAAGGGAGCTTAACTGCGAGACATACAAGTCGAGCAGATGCGAAAGCAGGTCTTAGTGATCCAGTGGTTCCGAATGGAAGGGCCATTGCTAAAAGGATAAAAGGTACGCCGGGGATAACAGGCTGATCTCCTCTGAGAGTCCATATCGACGAGGAGGTTTGGCACCTCGATGTCGGCTCATCGCATCCTGGGGCTGGAGAAGGTCCCAAGGGTTTGGCTGTTCGCCAATTAAAGCGGTACGTGAGCTGGGTTCAGACCGTCGTAAGACAGGTCGGTCCTTTTCCGTTGTGGGCGTAGGGTATTTGAGAGGGCTTGTTCCTAGTACGAGAGGACCGGAATGAGTGAGCCTCTGGTGTTCCAGTTGTTTAACAAAAGCAAGCTGGGTAGCTAAGCTCATTAGAGATAACCGCTGAAAGCATCTAAGTGGGAAACTCGCCTCAAGACTAGATACCCCGTGTAGCGCAAGCTACACATTAAGATCCCATGAAGACTACGTGGTTGATAGGCTGGGTGTGGAAGCACAGTAATGTGTTAAGCTGACCAGTACTAATAGATCGAATGTTTTACGTCACTTTAATGTTTTAAACATACCTTAGAGAGAGTAAGCAATTAAAGATATATATGTTCTACAAATATTTCATCCGCAAGGAAACTTTTGACATAGTCATAGAAAATTCCCTGGTGGGGATAGTTGTAGGGTCACACCCGTTCCCATTCCGAATACGGAAGTTAAGTCTACAACGCTGATGATACTTGGCTGGAGACGGCCTGGGAAAGTAAGTACTGCCAGGGTTAAACTTAGAAGGACCTCAGCTGTGTAAGGCTGGGGTCTTTTCATAGTGTTTGGAGAAGATGCAGTGGTTGTTCATGGTGATGTTATTGAAGACTTGTGCAAGTCTTTATTTGAATTGAATGATGTGCTTTCAGTTAATGTACTCCAGAAGGATCCAATCTATAGGGCGCTCGTCCGAGATGCCCAAATATTTTCATTTGTTCGTACGTCCGATGTGTTGAGAAATCTGATAGGTGATATCCATACTCAGAATGCTGAGGATGAGATGCCCAGGGATATTGAAACCGGTGTGATTACGTTATGTATGCTCGATATTATTGATGATGAGCAGGCCCATAGCTTGTTGAACCAACTTGAGTTAGCAGAATTTTTAACGCTTGATAGAAACTGGTTAGAGTCTGATGAAGACCGCCGTATATTTGATGGAGGTATCCAGGAAATATCCTTACACTATAGAAACATGAGTAGTCTCCTACATGAAGTAAGTTCTCAGTGTACCCTACTAGATTACGAGGAGAAAAATGACGAAGGTCATTAACGATTCTTATGAATTTCAGGTATTACAAGCGCAAAGCTCACTCTTAAAATTACGCTCTTTATTTAAGCAGGAGACGACCGGACTTTACGGCGGAACTAAAGTATACCGTTTTGCAGTTGCACGTCGGTACTGTGTTCTGTATTTTGCTTTTCTTAATTATTTGATATCACGTTTGAGCCCTGAAAAAGAGTCGCTCGGCATGGAAAATATTATCAACCGATGTCGTAAATGCAATGTGCTTACTATTGATGATGAGCGTATGGTAATTCAGATGAGTATGATCTATGCAAGTTTGAGCTACTATGACCAAGGGTTTGATGGCTCAAATGATGATCTGTTAAAAGATATTCCTCGTATGTGTGATTTTGTTGAAAAGTTTATTGGGTTCCAAACGATTATGCCAGTTACTAGGGCAGGACTCGAAGCAGCCCTCTAATAAGGATACGCTATGGCCATCTTTAAAATTGATATGCGCCTCTTTGAAGACTTTAATTATCAGTTAGCACGTCTTCAAGAGCACTTTGGACCGTTAGCACCACGTGCTTCGAAGAATCCAGTTACTCGAAACATAATTTTAGAGGCGCGAATTCATGCGTTTTGGCAGTGTCAGTCAACGCTGCGTGAGCTTCTGCAATCTATGTATACCGGCTCTGATCTGAGTAAGAAAGAGGGAAGTAACCCCGACAATGCTATTGGGGAACTAATCGGTTGGATGTACCGGGAGAAAATGTTATCGCCAAAAGAAGTAGATGCTCTTGTTGAGCTCTTTGAGTCTGGGATGCTTCTGTTTGCTGATCGATGTTGGCTGAATAGTTCTGAAAAACATAAGATATTTGATGATCGCAGTAATAGGTTGTCTCGCTACTATCATAGTCTCAGTACTTTCTCGGGGATGCTTACTCAACGATTAGTAGTTAGCAAGGAGTCTGAACATGCACGTACATGATAAAGAAAAAGCAGCATCTTCCGTGATTGCAGATCTTACGCAGACGGTAGAACTCTTTCATACTTTTTTACAACATGAGCCATCCGATATACCAAGTTTTATACGTAATCAAGCATTTATGCGTCGCCTGAGCTTAAGCTTCGTTATTCTTTTTGCCTATCTTCGTGAGGCGTCATCGATGCCGGATGATTTCGTACAACAGGATGGGTCTGTGCAAAAGCAGCCTGAAGAGTTTGCTGACTATTTTATTAAGAAAGGCTTATTTGAAGAGAGTGACAAAGAATCGTATGTCATGCTGGCAAGTATGTATATGGCGATTCGATGGTCATCTCATGGTAAGTATCCTGATGAAGAGAAGATTATGATAAACGTTCAGCGGGTGTATGCATTTCTTAAGAAAGTTGTTGATTCAGGTAGTTCCCATTCTCCTGTCTAAAGTCAGATACTTGAAAGCCATAGTTCTGGGGTTTTTTCTGAAAATCGTGTACATTGTAGTGCGTGTATAGTGAAGTTTACATAAGCGTGCTGGTTAGCAGGCCCCATCTGAAACCTGTATGAAGTTGAAAGGGTATGAGCATGACATTACTCAATAAAGTAGACATTCATGTCTTTCAAGAGCTGAATGCTCGTTTAAACCTCCTTCAAGAGCAATTCGAATCTGCTGTGCCACGGTCGCCAAAAGATCCTCTCATTGAACGGATGATCCTTGAAGCTCGACTTGAAGTTTTGAATAGGTGTTTTTATACCTTTTCCCACCTTATTGAAATGATGTATGATCCTATGCTTCCATCTGGAGAGGAAGAGGGGCACCACAATGAAGAGGAAACAGAACAAGACCGCGCTATTAGTATAGTACTCTTTGCCCTGTACAACGAGGGACTGCTTACTGACAAAGAATATGTTGATATTATTGAGTTCATTGGGGCGGCGCAGTTTTTATCTCTAGATAAAGGCTGGTGGGAGATGCCTGAACACCTCGAGGTGTTTGATGACTATTGTAAGAAGTTACCTCGCTATTATCATATACTGACAAATTTTTCGGGGATGCTTTCTCAAAGATTATCGGTAGTGACAGAGGAGTCTGAACATGAATTATTCTAACCAAAAGAAAACAGCTTCAAATCTTCATGCAGATCTTGCTTATAGTGTAGAGCTATTCGGTGAATTTATAATACTTGATGCATCTGAAGTGCCAAAATTTATTAGGAATCAAGCTCTTATGAGACGATGTAACGTAGGCTTTATGGCTCTTTTTACCTATCTTTGCGAGATTACTGGGCTACCTGAAGAAGAGCAAACTAACATGGATCCTGAGGAGATAGCTGAGTACTTTATAAAGAAAGGTGTTCTTGACGGGGAAGACGAGGTGCTATTTCTCAGACTTACAGCCATTAATATGGCATCTCGAGTTTGTCACATCGATGCTGCTTCTGAAGAGAAAACTATTGAACTTTGTGCTGAACCGTTGTACCAGCTCCTTAAAAAAGTTGTCGATTCTACAAGGTGTGAGCATGCTCTTTAAGAAATTTCGTAGTTACCTGTAGGAGTTAAGGATATGGATCTTATTGTGAAACTACTAATCTACGGAGTTATCTTAGGTGGCATCATCCTATATTTCTATCTTCAACGAAGACAATCAAATAGACACTACCTTCATACCTTTAATGAAAATTTTAGTGCATTGGATGACCTTGTTAAAAAGTCGTCCGACTTAACGTATGATGAAGAAGTTGCCTGTATATCCTATTTTTTAGAGTCGTATTGGATATTTGATGGGATTATTCTTCCAGAATATTTAGATAGTCTGTATCCTGAAGTTGACCAGTCAGCATGGATATGGGAGGTGAGGGCTTTGCAGCTACGTGAGCTACAGTCAGAGCAGAGAATCTCCCAGCAGCAGGTTGATATCCTTCTTGATATGAAAAAGTTTGTACTTTTTCTAGAGACCGCTCGATGGCCTGGAGTTTCGTATCATGAGCAGGAGTTTCTCAAGGAGAGTTGTAAGAAGATTTGTATCTACTATGAGACGATGCATGAAGTTCTCACGTTAATTGAGCAGCACTAGAGCTCGCTTATACTATGCATGTGCTAGGTAACTTGGCAAGAGATTTTGAGAGAGCTTCGAAGCCCGGTTTGAAGTCGGATACACAAAGTGTGTCGATGTAAAGGATTACGTATGAATGAAAAAGAATCGTATCAGAACATTATTGCCGAGTTAAAGGATTCTTTACAGGGGTTAGAAGATAAACTTTCTTCCCCATTTCAAGTTGGTGCGGAACCGGTTGTTGAGTTCATAGAGTGCATGGTGATTACTGAAGAGCTCCTCAAAGAGGTCTACCATGCGTACTTTAGTTCTGAAAAAGCTCCTGAAGAAGATCAAGCTGCCCACGTTCTTTATGAGCTTGCACAAGAGAAGCTGGTAACCCCGTATCTTGTTGAAGAATTTATGGAAGCCCAACGTGCGGTTATCCTTTTTCGGCGTTCAGAACAGCTAAAAGAGCATGCCTTATATCAAGAATATCTTACTAAAATACCTCTTTTTTATGCTATGCTACATGCAGTTCTCCCCGTTATTGAGCAATTACCTCGGGGTCTCGACATTCGATATGAAGAGAGAGACCATGATGAAGAATGATGATTCTGATGAAGAGGCTCCTGCCATCACTGAGTATCTCTCATAACCTTTCTCGCTAATACTCGAACAGTACGCTTGAAACAAAAATTGCTAGAACTTTACTCAGTTAAAAAATCGTATAAGCCCAACGCTTGGTTAGCCTTTTATACTTGCAGAAGGGATAATAGAGCATATCTTAAACCAAGAATTCCTTGGCACAATTTCCCTTTTTTGTGTTATACTAGTTTCCGTTGTCCTGGTAATTGAACGATTACCTTCGGGCCTCGGTTGAGATATGAAGAGAGAGAAAACATTAGGACCTATGTATGATGATCTGAATAACGGTTAGAAGAAACTGATACCTTCTAGAGTTCTTCACGAAGCGGAACATCGGGCATCCGTGAGCTTTACAAGAGAAGCCATAGTTTGCAGATGCAGCTATTTCGGATGAACAGATTAGGATGTAGCTAGTATGAGACCAGGCTGCCTTCAGAAAATAACCGAATAGTTCATTATGTGGTTCACCACGAAAGAGATACCATTGTATGAAGCGTAAAAATATTATTTTTGATGTTACGGGAGTACTCTTTGACCATGGTACCCAGGATAGTACCCAGGGTAAGGTCTTTGTTCCTTGCAAGGAGGGCATTGAAGTTCTTAAAGAGTGTATGGTCAGCGCAGAAGCACAAGGTCATACGCTCTACATCTGCACAAATATGCAGATACCCTATATGGAGATTCTTCAACAGGAATATCCTGACATTATGGGCGCTTTTAAAGGTATTGTGACTCCAAGCACTGCTCTTGCTAAGAAGCCCAGCCTTGCAATATTTCAGTACTTACTTGCACGGTTCCACCTTGAACCTCGCGACTCAGTCTTTATTGATGACCAAGAGATAAATATCGTTGCGGCACAAGAAGTGGGGATTATTGGCATTCATGCATACGATTTTTCCCATGTGCGTAGTGAGCTCAAGAGATTGGGCGTTCTTTAGTTTCTTTTGGGGAAGATATCTTCGGGTCTTCCAAATGGCTCACCTAGGGTGTTTATTTGAATACTGAAAATTTCTTAGTCAAAGGTGCCAGCTCTTCCACCTGTCCAAACAGTCCCACTCCGTAGGGTTCTACTTGCTCGAGCGGAGTCGTTGCCGTCTTCTTGATGAGGTCCTCTTCGATGCCACTGTAGGACATGGTACTCGTGAAGATAGCTGTTAGCAAACCTTGTTTGTAGGCCGTAGTATGCAGAGTTAGTAGCTGATTACCAGTACCTGCTAGAACCACAAAAGAGCATGTTGATAGAGTGATCAGGCTATAATTGGCTGTACCCATGCAGGGTACAAAGCTCATAGCAGCACGTTGTTCAAAGCTTGCATCAGTATAGAGTGACATTGCAATTTGCCCGGTTGCGCTCAGTAATTTCCCAATAGGGGACTTTTCGTTGAGCACAATAACAAATTTGTGAGTTGCTGTGGTATTGACGCCGGCCAAGGTAATTCCTTTCCCTTAGGTACAAGTGCGTGGTGCTCTTGCGAGCATCGGCACAGATACTACGCTACGTGCATAATCACTGTGCCGATACATTTTTAAGACAGGAGTTAAGCTTTTATTGCACCTTCAACAGGCTTTTTAAGCGTATTTATTTCTTTTTTCATATGGTCAAGTGTCTCTTTGAGTTTGCGGTTCTCATCTTCACGAGCACGTGCAAGCAATTCTGCATTGAATTGCGCGCACTCTGCCTCAAACTCAGGTGAGCTTTTAATCTGTTTTTTGAGAATATCGAAGATAGCATACGTTGATGTTACATAGGTGACAGTAGGTTGCTGGAACGTATAGTAAGTAAAGGTTTCGAGCTCTTTTTTAAGGCTGCCGATAAGCTCATGATTGTGATCAACCCACTGCGCATAGGCACGGAAAGGATACCTTTCTCCAACACGGGCTTTGCTACGAATAAGCTTATCAAGCTGATATTTGAGTTGAGCGCTATCTGAAAGATATTTTTCTAGTGCACGCTCTTCTACGTAAAGATCTTTATGATCTTTTGCAAAGAATTGTGCTTCGATATAAGGAATATTTTTGTGCAACGTGTCTAGGGTTGAAAGAATGAGCGAATAGGTACTTTTTAGAAGAGGTCCTTGTGACGTAAGGAGGGCTTTCTTTTTATTATGTTCCCACCCAATGAGGGCACGTTCAACCTCTTTATTCTTCTTTTCAAGCTCTTGTTTTCTTTCAAGAACCGCTTTCTTGAATGCATGCAGTAATTGGGCATTAGAAGAAAATTCCTGAGTGAGATAGTGACAGAGTTGAGATGCTGCATCTTCAGGCCCTTTAGAACGTTCTATAATTTCTACGTAGTCCTTATAGTCTGCAAGCGCGTCTAGGACCTTCTCATAGCCATCAGAGAGCAACTCCTGATTTTTAAATCGTTTCAGGTGAGCGTCATAGTTAGTCTGTAGAGCTTTTTTATTCATATAGGTGAAAGCAAGTGCGCCGGTGGCCACCAATGCTGCTGTGAGGTACGTGCCCTCTCGAAGCGTATGGTCGCTCAGGGGCCACGTATATACCTGCCCTGAGGGGATACAGGTGAGTGCTACTAAGATAAGACGTTTATTTATCATATATAGGCCTTTCTGGTGTATCGTATATCTATACTTGCTCTAACTGTACCAGAATTTTAAGGATCTACAAAATGTTGGTTTAAGTCTTACAAGAAAAATTGATACAGGGATTACTTATTAGTTTGGCAGTGCTAACTATTGCATTCATACTTTTCACAAGGCTATCTTATGAGTAGCTGGGTAAAGTGCCCAGAATAATAATTCTTTCATAGGAGAAAGCATATGAAGCTCTTATCTAAATTTCTTGGGTTATTGGTAGCCCTCACTGTGCTTACACCTGTATTAGCAAAGTCGAACAAGTGCTATTCGGAAAAGCATTGTAAAGAAGAAGTCGTAAAATACGTCCAATGGGGAGCCCGTTCACCAGGTAAGGGTACTAAGAAGCAGCCTTTTGCCACACTCGTAGAGGCGCAAGCTTC
>Ga0207145_1007_pt1 | contig 50416 bp, 36 predicted proteins | sample Alteio_BWMinHeat_35_FD_153578 | JGI IMG/M metagenome (GOLD analysis project Ga0207145, IMG submission 153578) | Enriched cells from forest soil in Barre Woods Harvard Forest LTER site, Petersham, Massachusetts, United States -... | ecosystem: Environmental > Terrestrial > Soil > Temperate forest >...
AAAGGGCTTATCGAGGGCGACTTTCTCGGGGTACGAGATGCCTCAACAGGAACTTATCGGTTGCGCCACGCCTACGCTGAGGTTAATACCCCACGTTGGAGTTTCCTTGCAGGACAGTATTGGCATCCTATGTTTGTTGTCGACTGTTTTCCTGACACGATCTCATTTGCCAATGGTGCACCTATAGAGGCACTCGACCGAGACCCCCAACTACGCCTTACCACACGAGGTGCTGACAAGGAATTTATTCTGGCTTTGATAGTAGGCCCGGACTATCCAGTTGTGGGACCTATTGGGACGACAGACATTACACGAAATGGGGTGATACCTGAGATTCATGCTCAAGTACGCTTATTTCCTTATACGGATGTGGTCATAGGAGCGGCCGGTAATTATAAACGGATAGCTCCACGCATAGAGAGTGACAAAGGGTTTGCCGTCCAAGAGAAAATCGATAGTGTTTGTTGCGAGGTCTATGCAGCCTATAATGGCAAAAAGTTCCAGGTGCGAACGAAGTTTATTTATGACCAGAATGGTGCAAGTCTACTTCTTATAAGTGGCTTTGCGGTACAGTCTATAAATCCTCTTACCGGTCAGCAAAATTATGCAAATACCCAAGCAGTGAGCGCATGGATAGATACTGCTTACTGGTTTCATAATGAAACGGTGAGCGTTGGAGGTTTTCTTGGGTATACAAAGGCACTCGGGTCAACCGATCGTCTCTATATTGATAAAACAACGAAGCAGCCGGTGGTATTTGCACTAGATCCTACCCTTGCCTACCTAGGAAGGTTTGCGCCGCGGATCAGATATAGAACAAATCTATTCCAATTTGGAGCAGAACTTGATATTACTTGGTCTGCGTATGGTAGACTAAATAATAGAGCGCAGGTAGTTCATGCTGTTCCTACAGCAGTGTACCGTATCTTGCTAGAAGCACTCTATTTTTTTTAGAGTATATGAAGTGATAGGATCGAACAGATGGAGCAAAAAAATCTGCCAGTATTCACATCAGAATCGATGGCATACTTTTCAGTATATACGATTCTTTTCTCGGCGGTACTGATCTGCTTTTTTATGTATCGTGCAAGTCAGGAGTTTATTTCAAGTTCCTCAGATACCCTTGACCCTATGCCTGAGCTGCTTCCCATTTTGCCCAAGACTATTGAACAAATGGGGCAACCTGCAGAGGTGAAAGTTGGTCTGTATATCAAGGACTTTTCAGAGTTTAATATCGTCGATAACCGCTTTGAGTTTTCAGGAATCCTTTGGTTCTATTTTGATCCGAGTATCGTTTCGCTCGATACCTTAGGAAAATTCTCTTTTGAAAAGGGGAAGATCCTCTCGATATCGCAACCGTCTACCAGGATCGTGCAAGGGAAGCTACTCGCGCGCTATGATATTCGAGTAAGCTTTAAAGCGAACCCAACATTTGCCGCATTTCCTTTTGATAGCCATACGATATGTATCACCATGGATAATAATAACGTCTCTCCAGGGGAGGTGATATTTGATTCAACCTATGATGAGCTGGTGCTTTCACCAGAGCTTTCCTATGCAGGATGGAAAATCTATGGGACCCGCGTATATCCTGGGTACTCAATTGCTCGCGTGGACAAATCGCATCGGGAGTATGATGTAGCTCATCCACGGGTTATCTTTGCCTTAGATTTTGTACATTCGGGGGTGCGTCAGGCGATTTTGATTATTTTCCCTTTGCTTCTGCTCTTTTTTATGGCGATGTTCACTTTCGCTCTTGATATGGAAAATTATAAAACTTCTATTGCTTCCTTAACGGCAGGAGCTATAACCGGTATTTTGGCCTATCGATTTGTGATCGATCGGCTTGCTCCTCAAGTAGGGTATTTTATGGAGAGTGACTCGCTCTTCTTCTTATTTCTGTTTGCCGTTTGTATGGCCTTTTTTATCAATGTGGGGATACCAGGAATTCGAGATAGGTATCCCAGAACGATCGTGCTCCTGTTACATGCATTCGTAATTATCGCATTCATTTGGATTGTGAGAGGCTAGTATGAAAAGAAGTAGCATAGTGATTCTGGGCTTAATCATGGGAGCTCCTCTTGAAGGTGCTTTTACGCTTAAGCAAGCTCAGAACTATGCAATGACTATTCAAGAAGCTCCCCATGTCCAGATAGGGGCAAATCAGTTTTACCCAGATTATTCAGCCTGGTATCGGCAGCAGGGCCCTTCGTACCTATCACGAGCTCTCATGTTCTTGGGTATTGAAGATTCCCATTGGACCTTTCAGAAATTTACCCAACTTCTTTCAGAGGTGACGATCGAGCGCGAAAAAACAGGGCTATCAGGGTGTGTATGAGGTTGTTATAAATCCTCGTTCTGGCTCAGAATTTATTATGCTCGGTCCTTTATATGGGGCATTTCATTCTCTGGTACGAGTTCTTACTGAGCTTGCCGCACGAGGTATCATAGACGAAAGCTTAAAGATTACCAAACCGGATACGTTTATCGTATCACTTGGTAACGTGGTTGATAACTCACCGCTTAATTTGGAAACGCTTACACTGCTATTAGAGCTTATGAAAGTAAATCCATCACAGGTTATCTATATTTCGGGAAGCCAGGAAACGGATAATACCTGGTTAGGATATGGTCTAAAAAGAGAGCTGATCCAACGGTTGGGCTCCACAAGCCTTGATAGTTCTATTTCTCGGTTTTTTTCGACACTACCGCGAGCGCTATTTCTCCAGGATGGTAACCAGGTGATTAAGATCAGTGATGTGCCTTCTTCGTCAGAGCTCAGGTGCCCTGCCTTGAAAGGATCGGAAGGAAAGTTGCGCATATGTCCTATGGCACAGGATAAGGAGAAAGGGGTTGTTCCTCGCGTCTATATTACCGGTGAGCATCGGCTCATGAGCTATCGCCAGAATTTTGGGTTAGCACTGGTTCCTTCGCAAGAAGGTGGGCTTACCTGGGCCATATTTAGTGCGCCTAACTTTTGGTATCGCCATAACTTTTCTTTCCAGTACGATGCATTTGTCATTCTTACGATTGAGAAGCCTTTTCCTCAAAGTGTGCTTACGCTCTATGCACAAGAAGTTGAAGAGCTTGATGGCTTTCATAAACGTGCGTACTATGAAGCTATGACAGGCAGAAGTCTTATGAATACTGCCTTGATTTTACCACAGGGCGAAAATCCTTTCATACCTTCTTTAAAGGTGCAAAAAGAGCTTGAGGCTTGCAAGAAAGGTCAAAACAATGCGGTAAAAAAATTGGAGAAGGCTCCTTTGTATATTGGGTGTACACTTGATCTTACAAAGGGAGGATCGCCCATAGGGAGAGCTGTACGTGATGGTATTGCGCTCCGTATAAATAAAATAAATGCAGAAGGGGGAATTAATGGCCAAACTGTGCGCGTAGTATTTATGGATGACGAGTATTCGCCTGAAAAGGCCCGCCAAAATGTTGAAGAATTTATTACGAAATACTCGAGTAATCTCTTTCTCTGCAACCTTGGAAGTCCTACGCTAGAAACGTATATTGATCTTGTTAAGCAAGAAAAGATTTTTCTCTTTTTTCCAATAACGGGTGCCCCGATATTTAGGAATGCTGATATTAAGGGAATTGTGCATTGGCGAGCATCCTATAAGACTGAAGCTCTCGCGCTTACTCGGTATATGATCGATACGCTTAAAGTGCGTAACTTTGCTTTTCTCTATCAGAGCGATTCCTATGGACTTGGTGCCTTGGAAGGGTCGAATCAGGTGATTAAAAAAGAGGGGATCAAACAGGTGGTCAACGTTGGTTATGAGCGTAATACTACTACATTTGCTTCGCAAATAAAGCAGATCAAAGAGGCATCAGTTACCGGTCTTGGATTCTTTTCAACCTCGTTGGCAGCGACCGAATTTATTCGCCAAGCAGGAGTTGAATTCTTTATTGGTAAAAAGCTGTTCGCCTTATCTGATCTTGCTGATGAGTCATTTAAAAAGTTTGTAGCACAGCGAGGCCTTGATCTGATTATCTCACAGTTTGCTCCAAATCCTATGACGAGTACTTTACCCATCGTTAAAGAATTCCGTCGAGCATTGAGTGAGCAAGGGCTTTCATTGGCGGATGTATTTACCTTAGAAGGGTACATTAGTTCGAGTTTAATGCTGCATATACTCAGTAAAGCTGCAGACTATTCAATCGATTCTATAAATAAGATTATAGCGACGATGAAAGACGAACTGTATAAGGGTCTTCCTCTTACCTTTGATCCTGACACCCGTGAGCTCGTTCATGAATTGTGGCTCGATGTAGGAAAGCATGAATGGATTGAACAAAAAATAAATAAGGAGGCCTAGATGAGGAAAGAAGGATACTATCTTGTATGGCCCCTTGCGATTCTAGGCGGACTGTTATTGGCAAGAGGAATTCAGATCCTCTACATAAGATCGCTGCCAGTAGAACGGCTCATGCGCACGCTTTCTCATCTTACAGATGTGCGAAAGCAAGAAGGATACCAAGGTAAGCAAGCCTTTGTTCTCTCACTACCTGAAGATTCGCAGATTATCCTCTTGGGAAATGTTCTTGGCAATTATGAGTCACTGAGGCAGATACTTAATGAACTTACTCGATCCTCGGAGCTTACTTTGAAAGGGGCATTAAAAAAGGATCGCTATCTTATTATGAATGGTCCGTTCCTAGGGCCAACTGCAACTAATGGACAGGTGCTTGAGACTCTTGCTCAACTCATTGAGCAGAATCCCCAGACGGTCTGGTATCTTCGGGGACCTCAGGACGATTTTGGAAAATTGCGGGACCTTTCGCTGTTTGGCAAGGGGATGTCTTTTCTTCAAGCACGAACGGTAGGAGCTTTTTATGCAACCCTGCCGCGTGCACTCTATCTTCTTGCTGAAAATCTTAATGAGCCGCCAGTGCGTATTGGACCCTATGGTGCTGATAGTTCTCAATTTGATAGAATGGCATGCTATCCTGTTAATAAAGGACCGATACAGTCCGTATGTCACCTTGATGATCTTTGCTATTATTCTGAAGGGACTCTCGCAGGTATCATTGATAGCGATGATCAAAAGCTCGATTGGGCAACTATGAAGGGTCTGCAACATGCAGATTCATCTTGGCATCTGATTTCAAGCCCATCTCTTGACTATACGCTGAGGTATGGGTATAGCACTTCTGCTTATGCGGTGATAACGGTAGGTAAAGACTTAGCATCAAGTAAGCTAACCTACTTTTATGCACCTCTTGGAAGTGACAATTTTGTACAAGGTGAGAGCTATCCCCTCAAACGTGGGAAAGAAAAAGAAACGCAGGTGAAGCAATAGGTTATTCTTCTCTTTAGTGAGTGAACAGCAGTCTGATTTACATGATCTTTTCACAACGCACTTCAAAGTATGGCCCACCACCCTTTATCCTCAATTGAACAATCTTGTTGACTTCATCTCTGATAAACTGGTAAACCATATTGGGAGCTTTATTTCCTGAGATCATAAATTGGTCTTGTGAAACTGGTACAATCTTACCTTGGTCGGGTGTTGAGAGAGCATGATGCGCTTTTTCGAGGGTATAGCACTGTGGAAAAAGAGGATGGTTATAGATCCCTGCATACTCATCAAACAGATCCGGCTCAATTGTTATAGGATCAGTATGAAGGTAATCATAGGGCAGACCACATACTATTGCCAAAAGAGCATCGCGTGCCTCATCAACCCATGACTGCCAACAGTTGCTCAGAATTGCGATGATAATAGCATCATCAGTAAATAATGAAAGCGTTGATTTAAAACCACTTGATAACATGCCGCCGTGGGATATGAGCCTATGGCCGTAGATGTTGTTAACGAAGCATCCGTAGCCGTAACTACCTTGAGGATGATAAGCCGTGAACATGCTTTGTAAAGATTCCTTCATTACTAAACGACCTGAAGTCAAAGCACGACCAAAGAGATAGAGATCTCCCACAGTTGCATGAAGGCCACCAGAGCCATTAAAGTTTTGTCTATACACATAATACCCATTAACCAATTCATTGTTTGCGTTAAAACAGTAGCCCGAAGCGCAGTTTTTTATGATTTCAAAGTCGGTGGTGGGAAATATGCTCTCATGCATCTGGAGCGGATCTAGAATGTTCTTTTTAATGAAGAGATCGTATCTCATACCCGAAACCTTTTCGATGATTGATCCCAAAACTAAGTAACCGCCATTACTATACTGATAATTAGATCCTGGTTGAAATTCTAAGGGCTGGGCTTTAAAAAAAGCGAGCACTGCATCTGCTGAGGTCGGCAAAACAACCATTTCTAGCGGCATATTAGATCCTGAAAATCCGGAAGTATGGGAAAGAAGCTGATGAATCGTAATATCATCTCCCCGAGGAAAATCTGGCAGATAGGAACTTACCTTATCAGAAACTCGCAATAAACCTTTTTCCTGAAGATTCATGATGGCTGTTGCGGTTATCAGCTTGGTGATTGAGCAGATCGGAAATCGAGTGTTTGATCTATTGGGTACCTCAAATTCACGATGAGCAAACCCATAACCTTTGCTGAGTAGTATAGTATCTCCCTTGGCAACTAATACTGTTCCACTAAAGCGGTTTAACCGGGTAAGTTCCTGCATATACTTATCTAACTGAAATTGAACAGTGTTCTGCATGGTTTTACCTTCCAGGACCTGATAGCTTATAAGCATGAAAGGCAACAATGCTATTCTTGTGTTCATACATTTACCTCGAAGTTTCAAATTATAGGATATGAGCATCACATATATTCCCTGCTCCAAATTCATAGTACTGAGAATTCTTCCTATTGACAATTAAGTGTTCTGGAGAACTTTTGTAGGACGGTGGGATTCGTTTCGGCATTTGAGCCAAGACAATCTAAAGCGATGGTGTAAAAAAAGTAGTCTTTGCAACAATCTGCAAACTCCTGAAAAAGATTCTAGCTCTCCTTATTATACAGTGAGAAAAAGCTTCGAAGCTGGGAGTATTGATATTTTCCCTTCTGGTACCGTAATACTATCTTCTTTAGCCAGGGTAAAAACCATCCTTCTCAGAAGGACAAAGGTCATCTTATCTTCCTGGTTGTCCATTGGGTGTGTATATTGCAGGTGAATAAAAAGTCGAGTTAGTTATGGTGTAAGGCTGTATGACTCTACTCTGTCGTCATTGGTGCACGGATTCTTTGAGGCATCTTATTCAAAGCAAATCAGAGCTATCCCCTCAAACGTGGGAAAGAAAAAGAAACGCAGGTGCAGTGATTGGTCGTCCTACATCAACTTATTTAGAGCTGACAGGTTGGCCGATTTTGTCTTTTATCTGCTGGACACGCTGCAAAAGGCTTACTTGTCGAATAGTTGCTTGCTGAGTTTCCATTTTTGTTTTTGTAAGGAACTGTAGGTGCTCGGGAGCCTGCGCTGAAAACCCCCCATTCTTTTGTCGACTAGACGATTGCCTTGCGTTTATTTTTTCTCTAATAAGGGCCTGCAGGTCTTCTGGAGCATGCGCTAAAGCCTCCTGATATTTCTTTATTCCGAGTGGGATATCGGTTGGCACGCCAGTACAGTAGTAGTCGCCAAGGCTTATAAGGACTTGGGCTCGTATAGTTCTACTGCCACCTCTGTCGAGAACGGTAAGCGCTTTTTCGTACCAATAAGTCGGAGGGTGTTGGTTACACCGGTATCTGAGGTCACCAAGGTTAAGTAGAGCTTGAGCTTCTAGATTTGTATTATCACCGTTAGTAAGCATGGCAAGCGCTGCTAGGTACCATTGACCGCTGTGGGTATGAGTTGCATCTAAATATCTCACCCGACCAAGACCCATGCATGCGGTAGCTCGTAATACGTTATCACCATTATCGCCAAGTATCCTGAGTGCTTCTAGATACCAATGAGAGCTATTAGCATATTCATTATGTATACCTCTATACTGACCATTACCAAGAGCAAGGCAAGCTTGTACTCGGAGACGTATAGTACCGTCGTTACCTAGGATTCTGAGCGCATCTAAGAACCAGTCAGCCTGAGTTTTGTGAGTATCATCGACGTAGTCTGTTTCCCCAAGACCCATAAGGGCTTCAGCATAGAGGTCATGATCGTTATCTCTATCGAGCATGGTGAGAGCATGGAGATACCATTGAACTTGTGTATGTCGAGAATCAGTATAGTTGGTATTGCCAAGTTCTATACACGCTTGGGCTCGAAGCCCTCTATTGCCAGTATCACCTAGGGTATTGAGTGCAGCGAGGAACCATGCAGCTCGAGTTTGGTGGGTTTCGTCGGTATAGTTTAGCTTACCAAGTTCAATCAGTGCTTGAGCTCGTAGAGCTGTGTCGCCATTATTAACGAGTCTCTTGAACTTATCAAGACGTATAATACGGGATTTGTCACGCTCAACATAGATCTGAGCCTGGTCTAACTTTTGCTGAATGTTGTCTTTCGTTTCTTCTGATGCATAGGCTAAAGCCTGCTGATAAAAGGATACGCCTTGTGCGTTATTACCTGTCCTGCAGTGGTGATTTCCAAGTCCGATCAGCGCGTGAGCACGTACAGTTTTATCACCTGTATCTCCTAGTTTTTTGAGAGCATCGTGGTACCATTGAGCATGATCTGGATGGGTCCTATCGGTATATTGGATATTACCAAGACCGATAAGAGCTTGAGCCTGAAGATCGTGCTCACCGTCATTACCCAACACATCGAGTGCCTTTAGATACCATGTACTTCGCTCTTTGTCCTTCTCGACATAATGAGCATTGCCAAGGCCAATGAAAGCTTTTGCTTGAACATCTCTATCGCCATCTTCGCCAAGAACTCTCAACGCATCGAGGAACCACTCAGCATTATACGCATGTGCTTCGTCAACATACCGAGCGTTACCAAGACCGATAAGAGCTCGTGCTTGTAAGTTCTTTTCGCGATCCTTGCCAAGTACGGAGAGTGCATCAACATACCATTGAGCATGGCTCGTATGTGTATTGTCGGTATATCGAGCATTGCCCAGCCCAATAAGTGCTTGAGCAGCGATTTCAGGGGAGGCGCTTTGGCTGAGTAGAGAGAGTGCTTTCAGATACCAATGAGCTTGTCCTCCACTATGGAAATATTTGCCATTGCCAAGGCCAATAAGAGCCTTTGCCTGGAGTACTGGATCACCATCATTTTCGAGGAGCTTTAGTGCTTGAACAAACCAGTAATTCTTATCATGTGTCTTATTACTATATTTTTTATTGCCAAGCCCAATAAGCGCTCGTGCTCGAAGATCGTTACTGCCGCTTGTGCCGAGCACCTCTAGTGCATCGAGGTACCAATCAACTTCTTTAGGATGGGCTCTGTCAGTATATCCCCAATTTGCAAGTCTAATAAGAGCTTGTGCTCGGACGGTTATATCCTTATCTTCCTTGAGAATGAGAAGGGTATTTAGGTCTGTATCACTGCTCGTGTAAACCGAGCCGCCACGTATAATCTCCTGTGAACGGTCTATCTTTTCCTGAATGGAAGGATGCATTTCTGCAGGGGCACACGTTAAAGCTTGCTGAAAATAGGTTATTCCTTTGGCGTTAACCCTTTGTCCACAATAATAGTTACCAAGACCGACAAGAGCTTGAGCATATACGGCACCGTGCGATTCTGCTTCAAGTACCATAAGTGCTTCTTGGTACCATATGGCTTGTGTTGGATGTTCCTTATCAACATATCTAGAATTCCCCAGGCCAATCAGAGCCTGGGCCCGAAGGGTACTGATCCCACTCTTACCCAGTATCTGGAGTGCTTCTCTAAACCATGAGGATTGGTCACGTTTTTTGGTGGTGTAGTGAGCGTTTCCAAGTCCAATGAGAGCCTGCGCATAAAGACTTCTATCCCCGTCGTCGCCAAGAATTGTGAGAGCTTCTAGAAACCACTGCTCACTTGGCCACATCTCATCATTAACATATCGCGTATTGCCTAGGCCAATACAAGCCTCAGCTTGTAAATCTCTGGTGCCTTCTTTGCTAAGAGTATTTCGAGCATCTACGTACCAATCAGCCTGTCTTGGGTGTTGAGCATCAGTATGTCTGGCATGGCCAAGTCTCATAAGAGTTTGCCCTTTGAGATCTCTGTCCTCCTCTTTGTCCAATAAGCCGAGCGCATCTACATACCACTGAACGTAGTTTTGGCCAGTATCATGGGGTTCTTTGGCATTACCAAGGCCGATGCAGGCTCGTGCTAGTAGTTCTTTATCGCCATTTTTACCTAGTAGTGCAAGGGCCTCGAGATACCAGAAATGACTTTTGGGATGCGTATCATCAGTATGTCTGACATTGCCAAGGCCGATGAAAGCTTGGGCCTGTAGGTTACTATTGCCATCTTTGCCTAGCAAATCGAGCGCGTTCAGATACCATTGGGCATCGGTGCTAAGCTTACTATCAGTATTATCAGTATATTTGGCGTTACCAAGGCCAATGCAGGCTCGTGCTCGGAGGTCTTTGTCACCATTTTCGCCTAGTAGTGCAAGGGCCTCGAGATACCAGGAATGACTTTTGGGATGAGTATCATCAATATACTTGACGTTACCAAGTCCCATGAGTGCCTGAGCCCTTAGATTTTTGTCGCCGCGGGGACCGAGTACTTGAAGAGCCTGCTGAAACCAATATTCACGTCCTTTTTTTTTATCAGTACAGCGAGCATTGCCAAGACCAATAAGAGCTGCTGCTCGTAGTGTTATATCACCGTCTTGGCCAAGTTCGTCAAGGGCTTCACGGTACCACTGTGCGTGGTTTTTATGCTTTTTATCGGTGTATCTGGCGTTGCCAAGGCCGATATATGCTTTTGCTTTGAGCTCGGTATCACTGTAGATGGTTAACGCTTCGAGAGCTTCTACAAACCACTGGGCATCTGTCTGATGCGCTTCATCTTTATAGTATGCGTTGCCAAGGCTGATAAGAGATTGAATAAAGATCTTCATATCCTTACCGTTGGAGGACCATTGTCGTGCTTTGAGATACCATGCTATTCCTTGATTAGGATCTTTTAGTGTGTAGTAATAGTGGTAGCCCAAGTAATAGAGTGATTTGCCATATGCTGAGGTAGTGCGACCCCACTCTTCAGCCTTCATAGCCCAGTCCTGAGCTTCTGATAACTGGCCGTTTCTTTGCATAATTTTTGCAAGGCATCGAGCACTATGCGTTTTGATAGAGAGAGAAGAGCTTTGTTCCGTAAGTAGCTCAAAGATTTGGGTAGAAAAAGATATTGCTTCTTGATGGTCAAAGAGGTGTCGGTATTCATTAGCAATCGTATACCAGGTTTCACAATTTTTTCTCAGAGAGTCTTCTTCTGCAAGAAGTGTGTGATGCAGATGCAGCATGTTCTGAAGTTCATTGGGTGTAAGCAAGCTATACTCGCACTTTTGGGGAGCAACAAGGACAACTCTTTTTTTGAGAACTGATACGGACGAAGGCAAAGTTTGCTGAGGGGTGGCAAGCAATCCTACTAGTATGACAACATAAGAAGGTCTTATCATGAAGTATCGTCCTAATTAATTTTATACTTATTAATTTTATGAAAACGTACAGAGGATGTCATATTTATTAAAATATGGCAAATGTGTCTATCTGGAGCCTTTACAGGAGCTGAAAGAATGTTCACCTTAAGAGAGTATCTTCTTTGGTGATAGTTTGTCGAGTTTTTTGGGTACTTGTAAGCATGCATTAGATGTGTTTATAATTTCTACGTTTTTTTAGTCTGCAGGAATAAGGCTTTTCCTAGGTCTGTACGAGAAATAGAAAGATCTTAGAAAATCTTATAACGGTGAGTTTTTTATTTTTTCACGGGAATAGCCCATGCTGGAGGATTCGAGGATTCTTCCGAATGCTGAGACAACTTCACAATTGAATCGTACTGCTGAAGCTTTCTTCCTAAGCGAGTAAACGATGAATTTCTCCGAGCAGATAAAATGGGATAGACCTGAGTTCATAACGAACTGTCGTACTTGCCGTGCTTTTAAACTCTATCTGTGAGATGTTCGGAATTCCAGAACAGACGCGCACTGCTTTTGAAAGCTTTTTGAGTTCCATAAAAACATGTAGCGATTTGAGCGACCCTGTAGCTCCAGCCTTAACCTCGATAGGAACCGGCAAAGTTCCTTGAGCAATGACGTAATCTATTTCGGCTGAAGCACCCTTTTCTTGATGCAGCCTTACCCAATAATATAGCTGAGGATTTTGAGTTAGCGGAAATACTGTTCTTAGAAGCTGTCCAGTAACCTGCTCTGCTATGGCACCTTTATTAACGAGGGTGAGATCCTCGGTAGACCCAATTTGCGTCAGTGAAAGTTCGAGAGATGCAGAACAAAGTCCTACATCGACAAAGATAACTTTCAAAAATTTTTCATTAATCTCTGCTGCTAGAGGAACTCCATTAGCAGCGGTGCTGTGCACTATATGACATAGGCGAGCTTTTTGTAATGCAGTAAGAGCCCGTTGCACAGCATAGAGAGGTGCTGCCTTATCAACATGGCTATACACAAATTTTTCCCCAAGAGACCGCGGAATAAAATGTATCATTTTATTCATAAGCTCAGGAGAGACTTTTGCTCCATATTTGGTAAAATCTTCTCTATACGTGGAGACTATCCTTCGATGAACACGTCCAACTTCTTCAAGAGACCGTGTTTCTATCCATTTTTCTATTGCCGCAGGCATCCCCCCAACTATGATATATTCATGAAAGAGGCTTGTAAGCTGTTGATGCGCAATGGAAGGGAGCTCATCTCCCCATTGAAAATTCTTGATTAATCTTACGAAACCATTTTTCTGATGGGCCATCAAGAACTCTTCAAATGATAGCGGCTCTAAATATAAGTATTCGATTCGACCGACTGGCACGCTCATAACGTAGGTACCTAGAGCAAATTCCAAAAGTGATCCTGCAGATATAACAGGCAATTCTGGCATCATCTCGGCAAACCAGCGTAACTTCGCAATAACATGCGGCTTTGCTTGAATCTCATCTATAAAAAGAAGAGCTTTGGAGGGATCAACTTTTCTATTGAGTATATCTTCAATGCTGAGCAAAACGGCTTTAGGATCATTCTTTACAAAAAGTGATTCCAATTCTGGTTCAAGTTCGAGGTTGAGTTCTATGAGATCACGGTTCTCAAGCTCAGCCAAGCGCCTTACCACCCAGGTTTTTCCTACTTGCCGGGCCCCTCTAATAATCAAGGGTAGCCGCCCTTTCTCATGAAGCCAACGATGTAAAAATGTAAGCGCAGTTCTTTCCATATAACATTCCTTTACGAGTCTTAGTATAGCTTCCTTTTTAAGCAGAGTCAAAAAACACCCCCGTGATTTTTGAAAAATATGAGAAATCACGGGGGTGTTTTTTGAGTTTTTTGCAAAAACACCCCCGTGGTTTTTAACTGCTCTTAACATTATTATTTAAAATGCTTCATTGGTAAGGTAATGTTGATGGTATGGATTCGGAGTTTTCTCTGTCATGGGTCTTTATGGCGCTTGCATGAAAATCAGAACAGGGGCAAATGTGCTTAGTTGGATCCTATAGGAGTCCTGACATGACATTCAATTTAAAGGTATCATCTGTCAAGAAGGGTTGCCGAATTTTTGGGGAGTACTTTGGGTATACCTCTACTGAAGATTCGCTGGTGTTTATAATCTCTATGCTTCGTGAGCCAGCTTGAGTAAGACGTTACAGAATCAGAGCCATTGAAAAGCCAGAATAACTCTTGAGATAGCCATGATTGCCGCAAAGCGAGTAGTATGATATACTAGGCATGAGAATAAATCAAACGTTTGAAGTAGGTACGTATATAAAAAGCTATTAGATGAGCATTCCTTATGATTTACATTACTAACGCCCATCTTTCCTATGCTGGGCAGACAATTTTCGACGAACTGACTTTTACCTGTGGTGACGGCCAACGAATTGGGCTCCTGGGGCGTAATGGCTCAGGCAAATCAACCCTTTTAAAGGTTATTTCTGGCCTGATTAAGCTTGATGAGGGGTCGGTGACCATCGATAAGTATGCCAAAGTAGGATATATGCCTCAAGAAGTGGTTATGATGTCTGATAAATCGGTCTTTGAGGAGATATTAACTGCTTCAAAAGCATATCAAGCCCTCATATATGAAAAAGTAGCTCTGGAAAAACAGATGGAGACTTCTGCCGATGAAGCCTTGGTGAGCCGGTATGCTGAATTGCTCGAGCAGTATTCCACACTAGATGTAGCGCGTGCTAAGGAATCAGCAGAAAAGATTCTCAAAGGGCTTGGATTTACTCCAAAGGGATTCGAGCAACCTGTTGCTGAGCTCAGTGTCGGATGGAAGATGCGACTTGTTCTTGCAAAGCTTCTATTAGAAGATGCCGATTTTTATCTCTTTGACGAACCGACTAACCATCTTGATTTGCCGGCAAAGGAATGGTTCTTCGACTTTTTAAAGCAGGGTTCCTTTGGCTATTTACTCGTTTCTCATGATCGCCATTATCTTGATAAGGCGTGTGATGGAATTCTTGCCTTAGAAAAAGGAACGGCGACCTACTTTGTGGGAAACTACACCCAATACGTAGCTGCCGAGAAAGAACGAAGAGAGAATCTTGAAAAGTCTCATGCCAGACAGCAAAAAGAGATAGCGCAAAAAAAAGCGACCATTGAAAGATTCCGGGCAAAGGCATCAAAGGCCCGTATGGCTCAATCGATGGAAAAGCAGCTTAATAAAATAGAAGTGATCGAACTTGAGCCTCTTGAACCTACCATCTCATTACGGTTCCCACCTGCAGTGCGTTCTGGGGATGTTGCTCTGACAATTCAAAAAGTTCAGTACTCCTTTGATGAGAGACTCTTATTTAAAAATGCCTTTGGAACGATTAAGCGTGGAGAGAAGGTTGCCCTCATAGCTCCTAATGGAACGGGTAAAACGACGCTCTTTAATATCCTTACAGGATCCTATCCATTGCAAGGAGGCGACGTTACCTTTGGACATAATGTTACGACAGCGATATTTGAGCAAGATCAGTTAAAGGCCCTCGATCCTGAAAAGACTGTCTTTGAGGAAGTATTGGATTCAGTTGAGATACCAGATTCGATCGTTCGCTCCTTCTTAGGGTCATTCTTATTCAGTAACGATTCGGTGAAGAAAAAGATAAGTGTGTTAAGTGGTGGTGAACGTAATCGTGTTGCCATGGTGAAAGTGCTGCTTAAAAAGGCGAACTTCTTACTCCTTGACGAACCGACGAACCATCTTGATCTCTTTGCCAAAGAGGTTCTCTTGCAGGCATTGCAACAATACAATGGGACGATGCTTTTTGTATCTCATGATCATTCATTTTTGCAAAATTTAGCGACACGTATCTGGGTGCTTACCCCCGATGGCATCATCGATCATCTTGGCACGTATGAATCCTATCTTGAGGAGAAGCGGTTACAGGAAAATCCTCCGATTGAGCATGCTTCAAAAAAACATTCACCCGAGAAGATAGCAAAAGATCATAGCCAAACAAAGAGGCTGATGAACCTTGAGCAGTCTATTCTTCGCCAAGAAAAGCAGATAGCTTCCTTGGAGAATACATTTGCTGGATTGACCTTTGGTTCGAAGGAATATGATACGGCAGTCATGACTCTTAAGCAATCACAGCGGAAGCTTGCTACCTTGACCCAAGAATGGGAAGAGCTTACTCGAAGCTAACGGCTTTCTTTTTGAGGCTCGTTATCTCATCAAAATAGAACATAGCTAATCCGATCATCACCATAAGAAGCGACACAAGGTACTGTACTTTTATTTCTTCATTGAGGAAAAACCAGCCAAAGGCTGATGCGCAGAGTGGTGTCAAAAATCCTGCAAATGCCATGAAGGTTGAGCTATAGGTTTTAAGAAGTGCCGCCTGTAGGTTTGAGCAGATCAGATTACTAATGACGATTTGCAGTGCTAAAAAACCAGCGAAGGTAAGCGGATCTTTGAAGATCCAGACTGGCTCAACGATGAAAGAAAGATTCAATGCTATGAATCCCCCAAAAAGCATCGTAAGGCCATTGGCGAGTGAAGCGGGGCATTGTCGCGTTTTTACTAGATGTTTAAGCGCGATGAGGTTATAGCCAAATGAGGCAACTGCACCGAGCATAGCAATCTCGGGCCATGAGAAGAGCCCAAATGAGCCTGCAAGCGTCTCAAAGGAACTTCCTGTAAAGAGGGTTGGCATCATGCCCAAAAAGCCGAGCATGAGTCCTATACTTTTCTGATATGAAAGACGTTCTTTATGAAACAAATAGGAAAATAGGGCGGTAAAGAAGGGCATGAGTGTGAATATAAACGCAGCTTTGGTCGATGATAGGTAGTTTAAGCCCCAGGCACGAAGACAATAGGGTACTACGATACCAAAAAGAGTTACCTGCATAAATGCTGGCCAATCTTTCATTTGGAAACGGTATGTTGTAGACTGAAAAAAGTAATAGTAGAGCGCAAGGCCAATGCCACCTATTATCATGCGGCTGCCTACCACATAAAAAGGACTTGCATAGAACAGAGTAATTTTGCCCAGCGTAAAGCTGAAGCCAAGCAGAGTATAGAGTAGAAGAATGAGAATCATGGACGCCTGTTATGTTTCTTGTGTTATACAAAATCATAGCATATTCCTTAAAAAAAGAATTGCTTCATTAAGGCTTGGCTTAGTGAGGCTCCACTTAGTAATGAAAGCGTTACTTTTGTTCTTAGTGCTAGCGGGAGGCTCTGCTGAAGCTCGTCAGTGGACGATATATCTGTATATGGAGGCCTCTGATTCCTATGTAGAGGCATGTACATCCGTGCGTCAGCTGCAGGATGCTCTAAAGGATGACCTTGAAGGTCGCATTGCTGTGCATGTTGATATACAAGTCGGTACTTCAGCAGAGCGAATTATCATTGAACGAGGGACTTCGAGCCATACTACGGTTGAAGTGCCTTTCAAGCGCCTGGAGTTTCTAAAAGAGGGTGTTAGGGGAGCATTTAGTTCAGCAACTGAAGGGAACTCCTTACTCATTGTCTCAGGCCATGGCACGGGAATTCTTGCTCCGACGTTTGATAGTGCTCAGCAGAAATGGCTCTACGAGCCTGACGAAGGCCGATCTCCCTGTAAGCGCTACTGCGATGTGCGTATTAAGGAGTTCTATCGGCAAATAGAACATATAATGAACGGTAAATCGATGCTTGTTGCACGTGCTGGAGGCTCATTTCTGTCGATTCATGATCTTCATGAGTTGACGAGCTACGCGACCTCTGTGCTTCAAAGAAAACTTGATATCCTGGGATTTGATTCATGCTATATGGCTATGCTTGAAGTTGCCTATCAGATAAAAGACACAGTACACTATCTGGTTGCATCGCAAGATTGCGAGGAGAAAGATGGGTGGGACTACAAAAAAGTCATAGAATCCTTGAGTGAATATTCTGCTTTAAGGGCTGGTAAGCGTCTTGTCTATAGCTACGAGCGGAGTCAAATACTGAAAGGTCATGAGCGGTTCAGTCTTTCATTGCTTGATCTTACCTCAATGAACTATTTAGCAGAGGTTATTGATAAGCTCGTTAATACCATCTTACAGATAGATCATCTTACGGAGATCTTATGTCGTGCTCGCCTATCACTTCATCCGGTGACGGCATTGCCGTTTTATGTTGATATGAGGGAATCTATTGAAGCATTATATGCTGAACTTATGGAGCATCAGCTTACTCCCGATACCGAATTGCTTATCAGTGAACTTTTGCATGCTCGGGAAGTCCTAAGTCTTATGGTAGATGCTTCAGTTGCAGGGCCTTTGTGTAAGACTTTGCAGGGATGCTCATGGTATTTCCCGCTTTCGCACATTGATAGTTCGTATGCAGGATCATTTGCAAACGAGCGCCAGTGGATGAACTTCTTGAGGTACTTCACCTCAGGGATTCACTGAGGAACAGCCTGTACATGACGGAGTATGAGACTATTTCTGCAGTTAAGATATTTCACTAAGGGTTCACGGAGTCGAGTTCGTATCGTATAGTTGGTTTTTCTTTCAAACTCATTGAGCATTGCTCCAAGATCTTCATAGTATTTAAGCATGAGCATGAAGCTTTCGTATCTTTTGAGTGTTCTTTTCGATACCAATTTTCTTACCGAGTTCAGCACTTGTTGCATTTGTGCTGCATAACTGGTTTCGCATGGTGAAAGAACTTTTTTGGAGGGGTTGGCTGTTTGGAACTCGTAGCCAAAAGCGACACCTACATGCGATCTACATGCGGTATAATTGGTAAGCGGTGTCCTTAAAAGTGCGCGCTCCTCAGACTTAATGGTTTGTTCAAATGCAGTCAATTTAAACAGCAGATCATTGCGCAGTTTAATAAGAAGCATGAACTTTTTATAGTCTTTGCGCTCGTTCGGGGTGCTATTATGCATAAACTGCGTCAGAATATGTTCGATATCTTCGGTGTAGATAGCATCACATCCTTTACGCAAGGTGATCCCTTTATAGGCGTTACTCTGCTCAACGGTTATTGGCTTCCTAAATTGAGACAGAATCTTTTCACAGTTTTCGGCGTATATCGGGGCACATTCTTTACGTAAGTTGGTCTCGGATTCACCAAAGATATATGAGCTGGCAAAAAGAGTACTTGCCATAAGAATGAAGTGCTTCATGATCTCCTTTTTTTGCGACTACCTCAGGTAGTTTTTATTAGGTTATTTTAATGCCCTAGAGTATGTTGTCCCGTATCGTATTAAGCTGATTTGCAACGTTCGTGAGTTTTTGTATTTCCTCAGGCTCTAACGCGAGGCGAGATAGCATAAAGGCATTATACACAGCCCCACAATTATTTAATGTTGTTATGAATTCATCTTGATCCTCAGGACTCATCTGGTCAAACCTATTTAGTCGGGACCTAAGATAGAGCGAATGGTTTACTAATTGCACGATAGCGATATTCTTAATCCGTAAAAGCCTTTCTTGAAATCGCGCGACTCGTCCTTCTAGATGAACGTCGGGAGGTTGCTGGAACTTGTGCTTAATGTTCCCAAGAATAGTATCTGTTGGTCGTAACACATTAACAACGGCAGGGATTCTATCGAGCCGAGTAACAAGTTCCTCCATTCTGAGTACTATTGCTTCAAAATTATGCAGCTTAGCTGCCGATTCTGCAACTGTGTCTCGAACTACAAGATCTTGTTCTACTTCTTCTATTGGGTCCAAGATCATCGCGTCTATAACACTATAATAGGTGCTCATTAGAGCGAGTAAGGTAAGTACTATTTTTTTCATGAGAACCTCTTATCATAAGGGAAGGTTTTATTTTTTTGTTACATTTCATCGCATCTGGTCGTTTCTATATGTCTTTTAGAGATAACGACGATGCTCTATCTTCTTAAAAAATTGTAGTCAACTAGCTAGCCGTACCTACAAGGCTATTTCGTATCATAGTAATTCTATTCTGAACCGAAGTGATTCTTTGTTGCTGTTCAGGTGTGAATATGGCCCCAGCTGTTACTAACGTATTATAGATGTTATCACAAAGATTTAGTTCGGTTATATAGGTATTTTGTTCCTCATGATCCATTTGGCCGAACCTAGGGAGTAGTATAGCTAGTCTGTTCGTCCAAAAATCTAATTTCAAAATTGCGATACTTGTAACTACCATAATGCGATTTTCTAAATCACCGAGCCTTCGATTTTCTATTTCCCAGAGCGGACTTAAAGGCCCCGAGCTAGGTAAATTCTGTCTAAGGGCCGCAAGATAGGTCAAAACTGGTTGCAATATCGCTATTGCTTTTTGGGCTATTTGGGGACGCTCAGTGTCAATGAGGGCTTCCATCTTTTGTACCTTTAGTTTTAGAAGACTTATACGAGTATCGCTAAGAGATGCCTTTGCGACGTTTATCTTCGCTTGCTCAACAGCAGTGAGAGGTACGGTACCTAGCGCATTCAAGACTTTGTCGCAAAAACTTAGGTTTCGTATAAATTCTTGTTGGATTTCTTGAGGAAGGCTTTCGTACACCAACACCTGACTGTGATATTCCCTCGTTGCATCAACTAAACCGGTAATGACCCTGCCTGGAATTTTTCTCAGGCGATTCTCTAAATCATTTGCCTGTGCTACCAGTTGGGGATTATGAGGTCGCTGAAAGCTCCGCACAATAGTACTGAGTTGAGCTAGAGCTGCTCGGTTTCTCTGTAATATCTCTGCCCCAATATCAATAAGGCCCGCTATCTCTTCCATTTGAAATGTTGCACTTTCTACTTGTTGTAACAAAACTGCTGATTCCTCAGGGGTATTAGTTACAACTAGAGTGTCATGTAAAGCACTGACATGCGGAGTCATAAGGGTGAGTAAAGTAAGAAGTGTCTTTTTCATAAGAACCTTTTTTTAAGTGAGTAATTTTTGTACAAGTTCCTGTTTTCATCTTCATAACGCTCATTATGCCCCTGTAAGGACTTCACGTATCACATTAATTGTATTCTGTGCAGTAGTGATCCTTTGACGTTCTCCCGGTGCAAAGCTGCGACGAACCATTACCAAGGCATTATGAATATTATTGCAACGGTTTACATCGATGATGTATGCTTGCTGTTCATCAGGAGTCTTTTGATAGAACAAAGGTAGGTCATCGATAAGATCCGTGGTCCATTCCTCTAAACGCTTAATGGCATTACTTTGAACTTGCATAATGCGGTATTCTAGCGCTTTTCCAAGTCTTGCAAAGTGAATGCCGCTGTCTGTTGTTCGGTAGTAATCTTTTAGATCTGCAAGCCTATTGAGAGTTGGTATCAGCATCTCTACAGCTCTTGCTGATGTTTCGATATGGTTAACCATATCTTCCATGCCTTGTAGCTGTCTCACGAAAGAGATTTTGAGAATCGCATTGAGCCGCTTCTGTATAGCACAGGCAATGCTTAGTTGCTGGGGTGTAAGTTGAAGTGTACCAAAAGCTTCCAATATTTCAGAAGATATAACTACTTCGTCATCAATTTGTTCCTGTATCTGCGGTGGATATAGATCATACTCACTCATGAGGCCTAACTGACCGTTTGTTAAACCATCTAGATAATTAACAACGTACTCCTGAATCGTATCGATTCTGTCGCTTAAAGCTTGAAACTGTTCTTTCATCTCATCCGTGGGAGCTGGCTGCAAGTCTTGTATGATCCTCTCAAGGTGAGCACGGAAAGGTTGGATCCACCTCACGGCTGCTGCTGTACTATCGAGAGTAGATACACCCTCTATCAGTAGCTCTATATCACTTTTAAACAAGTGTAACTGCATGATCGCCATTGAGTCATTTTCGTCAACGACCATTGCTTCTAGGCCGATAAATTGTGGACTTATAAGACCAAGTAGGGCGATGATGATAATTTTTTTCACGAAGAACCTCTTATTTCTTTAGGCGGGCCTTTATTTTCTTAATGTAAATCTTACCAAATTTCAACATTATTGTAAAGAGTAGCCCTATTTCATTTTTGTATTAAAATGAATGGCGGACTGCTTCTTATTGAAAAATTACCAAAAAAGCAGAGTGCTCATAATAGGGGGGGGTTATATTGGGAACGTCCCGGTCGAAGCCCCTTGTGTCTCATAGTGGGATACATAAAAACACTATGGTCAATCCGGACGATAATTACTGCCAGGACTAGTGCACAATCTCTCGTATTGGACATCTTGCTTTATCCACCCTCCATCCCAGAAAAGACGCTGAGCACCGCATTAATACGGTTTTGTATATCGGTCATTTTTTGTTGTTGTTCAGCAGAGAGAATCTGAGATATGTCACTTAAGCCTTTAAAGCTTATAGCGGCACTATTTACACTGACGAAATATCCAGAAAGGTCATGCTCGGAAAGGTCAGATAAACTTGGAAGTTGGTTGTAGAGGAGTGCTGTTTGTTTATCTAGATTTGAAAAAGCATTATTTAGAAAGCTCATGATGCCAAGTTCTAATCTTTGAACATGGCTTTCAGTCTCACTTGTCAGTGGACGGCCAAAATTTTCCCTAAGAATCGCGAGATGCGTGAGTGCCGCGTGCAGTTTATATACTTCTAATTCATTTACCTCTTGATCTAATAGAATCTCGCGGATAGAAGTAATTCTATCCGCTATATCATTAAGGGTTTGACTTTCTCTTGCGGAGAGATACCTATAAATAGGACTAAAAAATTCTACAGCCTGGGCACACAGTTTGACATGTGTTGTAAGCTCTTCTTTTTTCTGGCGGCTTAGGCTATACCAATAACTGGCGTTGTGTAGGTAATCACTTGTCCAGGTATCTAAATTATCTATGATAATGCTGCGAAGTGCCCTGAGGCGATAGAATACAGCATTTGCCAGAGCAACAAGCTCATGGTTATGCGAATAGCTGATGGACTCAAAAAAAGCGATCATTTGTGCTTGATTTCGAACAATGTCTGGCACTTCACTAACGGTATTCACATTAGTTTCCATGTTCACAATTTCAGTGTATAATTCGGTTAATTGCTCCCTCGCGAGCAGGGGATCCTGCATAGCTTCTATTGTGCTGTAATATGCTCCAAAAAAGCTTATTAGGAGAAGGACTGTGCGCTTCATAGGTGGATTCTTTCTCTTTTAAGGCCAGGCAAATGTTTTCTTATTGTAAATATTATCATAATAATAAAGAGCTTGTAAAGAGTATTTTTATTCAAATTGTACTAATTGTAGTATGTGCATTGGTTTGTAGGTGAAACTTACAAGACCGCGCAAGGCATGATCTAGAGGTACAAAGGATCATTTTTTTATACCTCGTAAATAAGCTATCAAAAATTATGTTGCAGTACAATTGTTGAGTTATACTCTGGATCTTTCTGGGTTCTTGAAAAAGTTGATTGACAGGTATAACGAGAGGTGTACACTTTAATAGTGTGAATGAACCTCTCTAATCAACTACCCCAAGAAGATGCCCAATGAATGAATATATAGCTATAGAAACTTCTCCTTCCTTACAGGGGACAGTTGATCTTGCCGGTGCGAAAAATGCCATATTGGTTATTATGGCGTCACTGATACTCACCCGAGGAAAGAGCACCTTATCAAATGTTCCGTATTCTGAAGATGTTCTTCATATGATTCGCCTGTTAGAATCGCTTGGAGCGCAGGTAGTGCATGATGAAGAAACGAAGACTCTAACGGTCGATACGAGCTCTATATCTTCGGTTCATATAGGACCAGATATTATGAAGAAAATGCGTGCTTCCATATTAGTACTGGGGCCATTGTTGGCTCGCTTTGGTAAGGCGGACGTTGCTCTGCCTGGTGGATGTGTCCTTGGGATGAGACCTATTGATTACCACATAAAGTCTTTTGCTAAAATGGGTGCGACATTTACTCAATCTAATGATTTACTACATGCTCAGGCAAATTCGCTTAAAGCAATTGACCACATACTTGCCTATCCAAGCGTAGGTGCTACTGAAAATATCATGATGGCAGCGGTATTAGCCAAGGGTTCTACACGTATTATCAATGCAGCTATAGAACCGGAAGTCCTCGATCTTGTTGAAGTATTAAGAAAAATGGGGGCTCGTATTGAGCTTGAAGCGCCTGCCACAATTATTATAGAAGGGGTTTCTTCCTTAGAGTCGATTAATCATCATGTTATGTACGATCGTTTAGAGGCAGGAACACTGATTTTGGCTGCGGCTATTACCGGTGGAGGGATTGCCTTGCCAACGGCCCCAGCAGCCTCTATGACCGTGTTTCTCTCACTTCTTGAGGAGATGGGCCATGAGGTAACTTTCGGCCTACAGGGACAGGGGATATTCTTTAAGGCGACGTCACATCCTCGTGCAGTATCTTTTAAAACGATGCCTTACCCAGGATTTCCTACTGATCTGCAGGCTCCTATGATGGCAGCCCTCTGTTTAGCTTCGGGTACGAGTGTTATTCACGAAACGGTATATGAAAATAGGCTTGTGCATGTCCGAGAGCTTCAAAAAATGGGTGCTCAAATCGTAATAGATGGGCAAACTGCGACGGTAGTTGGGGTAGATGAGCTCTATGGTGCTGCTGTTATTGCTTCGGATATTCGAGCAGGAGCAGCTCTTCTTATTGCAGGGCTTGCAGCTCATGGGCAGACGACTATGACTGGAGTGCATCATATTAAGCGAGGATATGATGGGATCGTTCCCAAACTTGCTGCGTTGCGTGGACGCATTAGCGCACATTATGATGAATGCTAAAAAATAGGACTCTGCAATAACACAGAGTCCCAGTCGTTACAAATCAAGATTATTTTGAGGCGCGCCAGCGCTTAAGTTGAGGAATAGATCGGGTAAAATATTTTCCGATGAAAGAAGGAATCCACATTTCTTTGAGTTTTCCCTGCACTTTATCCTTCATCTGATCTAGGGTAAGGTTTGGTTCTTTAAAGGTACCTTTGGTATAGCAGTGGCTGCAATACTCCTTATTGAGCGTTCCATCACGATTGGTACCGCCGCCTTTTTTGTCCTTTGAAAGAGGCATTCCACAGCTTTGACAAGGATTTTTTGGTGTAAACATAGGCGCTCCTTTTTTAGGTAAGAGTTGCTGAAAGTTCGCTGAGTTCTCTCGTTATCGTTGCTTGTCTTACTTTGTTATATCCTAATTTCATGGAGGTTATGAGATTATCGGCATTTCGTGTGGAAGTGTCCATAGAAATAAAACGAGCTGCTTGTTCGGACAAAAGAGATTCAAAGAAGAGACTCTGTAAGGATACAGATACTAAGAGCCTGCTAATGGTATCATGAAGTAGCTCAGGAGATTGCTCAAAAAGATAGGAAGTCTGAGGTGCGCTCTCTAGATGCGGTGAACTAAATGGATAGACTACGGTCTTTTTTGGGAGCTGCACAAAAAAAGTTTTCTCCATATTACTATAGGCAGTTACGGTTCTATATTTCGTAGGATCTTTCATAATAAGGTCGGTAACTGCATGGGCAACCATAATAAAATGCTGAACTGAAAAAGTGGTATACGAAGCAATAGGGGTCACATGATGTCGTTTGAAATACTCAGCAGCAAAATTTCCAATCGCGATAATGTGCATAGATTTAGGGACTTTGGGTACATTATGCTCAAAGAACTTATATAAGGATGAGTTAAAAGTGCCGCATAATCCTTTTTGCGAACCGATAAGAATGCAGAGATCTTTAGGCTCTTCGGTGAGCAGTGCGGGTGCTTCTTGCGGGAGCGCATAATGTACTGATGACCAAAGTTCTTCGAAGGTTTTCTTGTACTGAGCAAGATGCTTCCTCTTGTCGAGTAACCGTGTGTGCGAAGACATTGAAATAAGGCGCATTGCATGGGTTACTTTTTTTATTGTTTCAACGGTTTTAATCCGCTGTTTCATAAGTATGAGCTGTTCCATGATACATACCTTTTTTGCTGATGCTTTGTCTTTCAGAGTGTACGCGGTGCTTGATTCTTTTGCAAGAAGTTGATTATCCTATTTCTTTAGAAGACTCATATCTATCAGGCTCAATTTTTTTTCGCACGGAGACAATGAACATACTCATTGATGGTTATAATGTTCTTAAACAGGTTTTTGGCGGCCAGATTACTGAACGGCAACGCACAAGCTTTGAGCTTCGCGCGCTTGACTATGCTCAACGAAAGGGCCATACCCTGTATATTATCTATGATGCAGGGCCCTACAACCGAATGACCGTTGTGAAGAATGGTCGCGTGATAACCGTATACTCTGGGCATAAGGATAGTGCCGATGATATTATTAAAAGATATATCGAGGAAAGGCTCCTTAAAAATCTTCTTTTGGTAACTACTGATCGCCAACTCAATGCTTTTGCAGATACGTACGAAGTACCTTCGATCGATTCGCTTGATTTTTATAGCTATATGAATAAAACTAGTGCACCGGCACGCGGCTATATCAAAGCGCCAGGGCATGCTCATAAACTTCATCAAGACGTAAGTTCTCCTTCACTAGATGCCCTTATGGAAGAAGGATCTTCCACCTTATGGTATAAAGAAGAAGAACAAGAGGAGGAAACTCGAAGTCATGGAGTATCTAAAAGAGAGAAACGCTTACTTGCCGTGCTGAAGAAGCTCTAGGGAAAAAACTATGCAACAGGAGTTAGCATATTCATTAGACACTATAGATGAGGTGGTTGAACTTCTCTATGCTCAGATGCCTGCCCATAAGGTTTTTACCTTTACTGGTCCGCTTGGTGCTGGAAAAACTGCACTTATTAAACTATTATTAGCGCGCTGTGGAGTGACCGATGTAGTTACCAGTCCTACCTTTACGTATATGGTAGCGTACCATAACAGTAAGCAAGAAGCTTTTTACCATTTTGATTTGTATCGCATACAAAGTCTTAATGATTTTCTCCAAGCAGGATTTGACGAATATTTGTATGTTCCTAAGAGCTGGGCTTTCATAGAATGGCCCGAAGTAATTATGCCTCTGCTTACTCATTCAGTTTGCCATGTCACATTAGATTACCTGTCCCTAGAAACTCGAAGGTGTCATATTTCTTGGTGAACGGTTAGTCTTCAATAGATTGCTTTTTCCAGTTCCCACTTTTAAAACGAATGATATAGATAAGGCCCATAAGCGCAAGACTTATATGGACTGAGCCATAGAGAAGAACAAATTTTAAAAGTAGGCTAGAGGTCGGCAGTATGGCAATTCCATAGGAAAGAGGAATGAAAAGTGCCGTAATGACAAGCCTTGTTACCATGACTACTTTAACATCTGCAGCTCCGCGGAGTGCTCCGGCTAGAACGAGCTGGAGAACATCAAACAAAATAAGAAGCGCAATAATCGGTAATGTGTACATGATGAGATCATTATACACATCAGGTTTATTGAGTATCCAGAGGAAGAAGTGGGGCTGAAGGTAGAACATGAGAGTAAAGAGCATCGTGGTAATGCAGGCAAAGACGAGCACTTTTTTGATATTTCTTTTAATCGTCCTAAAATGGAGTGTTTTGTAGTCGTTACTTACTAAATAGGTAATGACCTGAGCAAATGCTAAGGCGGGAAGTATACCAATACGTTCCATAGTTTTAAGTACCGTGAGGCTCTCGTAGACGATGCTTTTATTCGTAGCAAGAATTGCCGCGCAGCCGATCATTTTATTGAGCCAGATAGGGATTATGGCAAGACTTGCTTTATCGATCATAACGGGCCAACTTATGTGTACGAGGTTTCTTATATGAGAAATTCTTCCCCATGAAAAAGGATTCTCCGAAAAAAGAGCGATGTTATATTTATGAAGCTCCTTATCATAGATGATATAGATAAGGGCAGCCACAAGCATGACTGCATACTGAATAACCGAGGCAACTGCAGAACCGTTGAGTCCCATCTCTGGAAATCCCCAGGCGCCAAAGATAAGCGCATAATCAAAAAAGAGATACGCGACAGCGCCTATGATAAAGAATAGCATAGGCATCTTAGGATTCTTAATACCCCGGAGAAATCCTATAATGGCTAAATACGTAAACGTGAGAAGTACTCCAAGAGCTCTAATCTTAAGATAGGGAACACCAAGTTCAAGGATCTCTGGTGGTACATCATGAAAGGTATAGATAGCATGGGCCCCAAAATAAATTCCTGCAGAAAGGACTAGACCGATTAATGAGGTGGTCCAAAAGGCATCGTTGAGGACTTTCCCTGCTTTGGTATATTCTTGGGCACCATTATATTGTCCACACATGATCACCAGGCCTGTTGAGAAGCCTTCTGCTATCTTGATAAGAAGATGAAACAAGGAAGCGCTGATGAAAAGAGTTGCATTACAGAGTGCGACATTGGTGCAGGCAATAAAGCTAAAATTGATGATTTCAAGGCCAATATACAAAATACCTGTTGTGATCAGCTCAGGAATAAAATAGCTCATAAGGGTGCTAGTACGAATTGCTGACGCTGGTTTAGGTTTCATTGGGAAGCTTTCTCGTAAGGTGACCAACTGTCTTGAGTATAGCAGGTTTTGGTGTTCTGCAAAGAATTTATGCAATGATGGCAAGTTTCATTGATCCGATCTCATAAAGCTATTGAAATGAGTGTTGCAAAAAAAAGCCCGAATGCGGTTGAAGCGTATGTGTGAAGGTGTGGAGATGAGCGAGGAAGCTGAGGAGAGGAGACTAAGCTGAATGCTCTGGCTATCATTCTTTAGTTCTCACAGCTTACTAAGAAGCATCTAAAGATTCCTCCCTATGGTACAAAATACCATAGGGAGGAGATAGACTGTTCTTATCAATTTTCAAGTGTTTGAGAAGATTGGCCTAGCGCTCTGGTTTACTTCTCTGTCCTTTTCTTTCACATCTCTCTTCATCAGAACACTTGATGGTTTGAAGAGCAGGGGCTCATATGTCAGATGAGTGGCAGGTCTTAGGACACTTGATAGAAACTGCAAGTGGATCACTTGCATCTAGGAACCCAAGGAAAGGGGTACCAAGAGAAGTTGTTGGTCCCAGACAAAAACCATTTTGGCAGATTTGGGATGCAGGGCAAGTAGTACCTGTGCAGGGTTGTAGAGGGCCCCAAAAGTTACTGCTCACCAAGTAGGCAACGTTGCTTCCGGCATCCTTAATATCAGGATTGAACCCAGAAAATGAGTTGCAATGAGCATCAATGATTGCTGTACCTATATTACCAGTAGCCGTGGTTAGAAAGGCTTGACCGGTGCCCGTGAAACAATTGTGTTCAGCCGTTATGTAAAGTGGGGAGTAAGTGCCGCCGGAGGAGGGGGGATCTATTTGTATTCCAGTGGTTCCATTAAAGATGTTTCCTTTGATATCAGTTGTGACGGCAGATTTTCCAGTATTTCCAGTACCACCGAACTTAATGCCTGCTTCGTAGAAAGTGCCTCCGGTTAAGGTGGGTATGGTAACTGAAACGGTATTTCCATAGAACCGATTGTCTTGTTTGATAGCACTAGATAAAGTATCTGCGTAAAATTCATCCACATTAGTACTTACTGAGTTTTCTACCACTATTTCCGATGATGAGCTGGTATTAACAGAGAATATAACAATTACATTCTGTTTCCCGTTTTCAGATTCGGTTTCTGTAAATGAGCAGCTATCAACTCTTGCTTGTAAGTTTGATGCATTATTGAGTGCCAATCGAATTTCGTTCCCAGCTGGCGCGCCAACATTGTAAAAAGATACGTTCTTAACAAGAAGAGTCTCTGTGGAGCTTTTAGTAGCACCTAAATTCACGTTGATGCCATTAGCGCTTATGCCATTAGCACTTTTATTATTAAAATCATGTAAATACGAATCTTTGATAACGACGTTAGAGGAGGCGCCTTTATCAGGTGCTGTTTCTATACCATTTTTGGTAATCGTAGTAAGCTCACACCCGCATACAGTTAATTCTCTTGATACGCCGCTGCCCGTGGGGGCGTCGAAGATTCCAGCGGAAAAAGGAACAGGAGCAGGTACGCTGCTCTTATCATTGCGAATTGTTACGTTTTCAATAAGAGCTTTTCCTGACTGTGGGCAGGTTCCTGTAATTGCTGATGCTTGCGTATCTAGTAGATCAAAACCATCAATGGTGACATTTTTCACAATAAGATTTTCTGCCTTGTCATAATTGATTGCGGAACCTAACATAGAAGTAAAGAAGATATTTTCAATGGCTCCATCGCCTATAACGTTAACTGCATTGGTAGTTAGCTTAGGGAATACGGCTACTTTAGAGTCACATATGTCACCAATGAGCTTTTGATTGGTGAGGGTGATACCATCGGTTAACGCAACCGCTGAGGGAAGCACAATAAGGACGTCCCAGGTGCTCGCCGCAGCTTCTTTGAGTGTTGCAAAAGGATGCTTTTTAGTGCCAGTTCCTCCTGATGGAGCACCACCTTGAACAAATTTTACGATTTCTCCGTTATGGCGGTGTTTGTCCGATTTTGCTAACGCCGGTGCGAGCAAGGTAAGGGTTAGAAGTAACCCAAGAGATTTAGTTAAGAGCTTCATAGTATTCCCCACTTTATTAGGATTTTGGTTTCTTGGGCGTAGTACCCAGTTACCATAATAGTAGCAGAGGGGTGATGTTGACTGCAAGAGTTCCTCCCTGTGGTATTTTTTGTACCACAAGGAGGCGATTGACTGATGTTATTGACTTTTGGGTGCTTGATAGAGTTGATCTATAGACCTTTCTCTGCGTCTCTGTCCTTTTCTTTCATGTCTCACTTCATCAGAACACTTGACGGTTTGAAGCACAGCGGCTCATATGTCAAATGAGTGACAGGGTTTAGGACACTTGATAGAGGCCGTAAGTGGATCACTTGCATCTAGGAACCCAAGGAAAGAGTTTCCAGGGCTGCCAAGAGAAGTTGTTGGTCCCAGACAAAAACCATTTTGGCAGATTTGGGATGCAGGGCAAGTAGTACCTGTGCAGGGTTTTAAAGGGCCCCAAAAGTTATTGCTCACCAGGTAGGCAACATTGCTTCCAGCATCTTTAATATCAGGATTGAACCCTGAAAATGAGTTGCAATGAGCATCAATGACTGCTGTACCAATATTTCCCGTAGTCGTGGTATCAAATGCATTACCGGTGCCTGTGAAACAATTATGTTCAGCCGTTATATACAATGGGGAGTAAGTGCTACTGGAGGAGGCAGAGATTTGTATTCCAGTGGTTCCATTAAAGATGTTTCCTTGTATATCAGTTATTACTGTGCCAGCAGAAGTGATACGTGTGTTGTAGAAAGTGCCCCCCGTACTGGTTGGTATGGTAACGGAAACGGCATTTCCGTAAAGTCTATTCTCTTGGTTGATAGAATTTTTTAATCTCTCTGCAAAAAATGCATCAACATTAGTGCTTACTGAGTTTTCTACCACTATTTCTGATGATGAACTAGTATTTCTAGAGAGAATACCAAATACATTCTGGGTCCCGCTTTCAGATGAGGTTTCTGTAAATGAGCAGCTATCAACTCTTGCTTGTAGGTTTGATTCATTATTGAGTGTGAATACAATTATGTTGCCAAATGGAGCGCTAACATTATAAAAAGATACTTTTTTAACAAGAAGAGTCTGTATGGAGCTTTTAGTAGAACCCAAAATCAAGTTTATGCCATTAGCGCTAGCATTATTAAAATCATGTAAATACGAATCTTGGATAACGACGTTAGACGAAGCTCCATTATCAGGTGCTATTTCTATACCAAAATTAGTGATCTTAGTAAGCTCACAACCGCATACAGTTAGTTCTCTTGATACGCCGCTACCCGTGGGGCTATCGAAGATGCCGGCATTTGCACCATTATCGTTGCGGATAATTACGTTTTCAATAAGAGTATTTCCAGATTGTGGGCAGGTACCGGTGATTGCTGGTGCTCCTGTAGGTGGTGTCTTTGTATTAAAACCATCAATGCTGACATTTTTCACGATAAGATTTTCTGCCTTGTCATAATTGATTGCGGAACCTAACATATTAGTAAAGAAGATATTTTCAATGGCTCCATCGCCCATAACGATTACTTCATTGGTAGTAAGCTTAGGAAATAGAGCTACATTAGAGTCACATATGTCACCAATGAGCTTTTGATTGGTGAGGGTGATACCATCGGTTAACGCAACCGCTGAGGGAAGCACAATAAGGACGTCCCAGGTACTCACCGAAGCTTCTTTGAATGTTGCAAAAGGATGCTTTTTAGTGCCAGTTCCTCCTGATGGAGCACCGCCTTGGACATATTTTACGGTTTCTTCGTTATTGCGGTGTTTGTCCGATTTTGCTAACGCCGGTGCGAGCAAGGTAAGCGTTAGGAGTAACCCAAGAAATTTAGTTAAGAGCTTCATAGTATTTCCCACTTTATTAGGATTTTGGTTTCTTAGGCTTAGTACCCAGTTACCATAATAGTAGCAGTCGGGCGATCTGGACTTCAAGAGTTTATGCTGTTTCCACGTGTACTAAATAAAGGGAATTTGCTTCTCATGATCGCATTTTTGCGTTCCTGAGCCATTTGGGGGATTGGTATCTCTGAGGATGTTCCAGAGGCTATATGTTTGGTGCCTTGGTAAGTTGCAAGCAATTGTGAATGGTCTGCTTGTGCTTATTTTAAGGGTAAGCTCTTCAAAATATTTCGAAGAACTGCCTTCTTCTAAACAAAAGGAGGCAAATTATTGCAAACTTTATTTGCCACATGCTAGGCTTCTCTTGAAGATTGTACGAAAAATCTTAACAAGGTAGCCAAACCCCGGATCCACATAGGCATCCTGTTGAGAATATCTGCTAACCTTCACTCGTAAAAATATTATTGTATTAACCTTTATTATAGGGAGAGATTTTCTATGAACAGTTCATCTATAGGCTCACGCTTGTTTGCGTTAAGTCTGTTGACCGTTTTTTCACCACTTAATGGACGTGATCATGATTCACACTATATTCAACAGGAAGATTTACCTGTAGTTATCAAAAAATCAGGTATTTACTATATTGAAGAGAATTTAAACTACTGCAAATCTGGGGCAGCTATTACCATTAAAGATGCACATAATGTAAAGCTCGTTTTCAAAGCACGCGATTTAAAGCTCAACCATCCTAATGCTACGGGGATACTTGTAAAAGATTCTTCTGAAGTGACCATTGAGAATGATTCTATAATCAACGTGGGTTCAGTTCCCTCAACAGGAAACGGTATTCATATCGTGAACTCAAATATCGTTCGCGTAGAGCAACTTGTGATATTAGATAACTTCTATGGTGTATTGGTAGAAAGCTCAGTTGGCGTCGTTATCGACGGGTGCATATTTACCGATAATGGCATTGGTGTTAAGTTTGCTAGCACTAAAGTCGGGAAAAATAGAGATTGCAAAGTGGTTAACACCGCATTTACAAACTCAACCGGCATGACCAATCTATTTGCTGAACAAATTGACGGGTTTGTTATCGAAGAAAGTTCCTTTTCAAGTACTGGATCAACTGCAACAGTAAACCTTGCACAACTAGGTGGTGACGCATCTGACGCTAATGCAATATTTTCTAATGCACTGGTAAAGAATAGTACCTTTACGAACAAATCAGCTAACAAAAATATTGAAGGACTCTATATCTATAATGGGAATGGCTTTGTGGTTGATACGGTGTTAATCGAGATTGATAATAGTGGAACCTGCTTTGAGGCGGACCTTTCAGGTATACATATCGGTAACGGCACAAGTACAATTGACTCTAGCCTTTCATCTAAGGCAATAAATGGAATTATCTCAAATACCTTAGTGCAGGGACCTGCAACTGATGGTTACTATCCAGATGGTGGTACTGACTCAGTTACCATTATAAACTGTCGTGCAACTGGTGCTCGCAAACATGGCATTTTTCTTGCGGGAACCACTAATAGCGTTGTCATAGGCTGTACCACAACAGGCAATGGTACTGCTACAAAGCCGAACGATTTACCCAAAGATTGTGATCCAACTGTATTTCCAATTGGATCAGGCATAGACGTAGGACAAACGAGTTTATTCAATGCTATTCTTGATAACATATCGAGTGGGAATGTGGTTGCAGGCGTTGATATCGATGCACCAACTCCTGATCATACAGATCCAAATGCGAACAACCTTATTCAAAACAATAAAGTGTTTAATAATTTGTATGGTATTAGGGATCAAGGCGTGAACAATCAAGTATGGTATAACAGTGCCTTTGATAACAGTGCAAATTATTCCAATGCTGCCGTCTCCAAGATAGCCGTAACTAATAAACCTGGATGCCCAACGGTAACTGGTGAAAATATTGATGCAGATAGAACTACCTGCTTCAAACTCTGATTTTCTGTAGTAGATGAGATGAGGCCAGTAGATTACTGGCCTCTTTTACGTGTACCTAGTTAACTAGGTGCTCGTCCTGAATGGACGATAGTGCCCGGAATCATGAAGAAGACGCTTTTGTCTGTTAGATTTGTAAGTTCTGAAAAGTTTGCTACAATTGAGCAATACGGTAACCTAAGTAGTACCAAGTTGCTTAGGTGAGAGTGGTGTGTGGAGAGTTTCCAAGAAGAGCTGGCTGAACGTTGAAATTAATAGTCGCTTGTTTATACTTAGTAAAAGCGGCGAGATTCCCGAGTGGCCAAAGGGGACGGACTGTAAATCCGTTGGCATAGCCTTCGTAGGTTCGAATCCTACTCTCGCCACCAGAAGTTGAAAATAACGTGCGGGAGTAGCTCAATTGGTAGAGCGACAGCCTTCCAAGCTGTAGGTTGCGGGTTCGAGCCCCGTTTCCCGCTCCATAGAAATTGTAGGCTGGTGTAGCTCAGTTGGTAGAGCAAGTGATTTGTAATCACTAGGTCGCGGGTTCGAATCCTGTCACCAGCTCCAAAGTTACGGTAAGTACGTAAAAGGGTATCCAGTAGGAAAAGCAAGACATGATAAGAAAAATGTCTGATTTCCTTGCATGGTTACCTTGTCATGTGCATTATTTTAGGGTATAGTTGGTAGAAAGTTCTACTTAATGCCCACGTAGCTCAGTCGGTAGAGCACTTCCTTGGTAAGGGAGAGGTCACCGGTTCAAATCCGGTTGTGGGCTCCAAAGTATCTGGTAAAGGTTATTATGGCAAAAAATAGAGTTACGACACATTTAGAATGTGAAAGTTGTAAGGAAAGAAATTATACCCAGGTTCTTACTAAAGCAAGGACTCTGGGCTCTTTGCGGCGCAAGAAGTTTTGTTGGAAGTGTCGTAAGCATCATATGCACAAAGAGACGAAATAATATGGTGGAGAGGCCAGTAGCTCTAACGGTAGAGCGGCAGACTCCAAATCTGAAGGTTGGGGGTTCGAATCCCTCCTGGCCTGCCAGTACAGCTAGGGTGTAAGGCAATGAAGAATATAGGAACGTTTTTAAAAGAGGTCCGCTCAGAAATGGCCCGGGTGGAATGGCCCAAGCCTGAGGAATTTATTGGAGCTACTATAGTGACCCTTTTACTGGTGCTCTTTTTCACCATTTATCTAGGTTTGCTTGATAAGATTCTTGAGTGGGTTATATATAAACAGATTTTTAGCCTCGTAAGACGCTAAGGCGGATAAGGTCATATACTACATGAAAAAATGGTATGTTATTCAGGTTCTTGCAGGATATGAGGATCGTATCCGAGCAGATCTGCTGAAAACTATTGAAGAAAAAGGCCTCCAGGATAAGTTTGGTGACATTCTTATCCCCTCTGCTAAGGCTAAGTCTTCTCATGAAGAAGTCCTGAAGAACCCTGAGGAACAGTACTTGTTTCCCGGGTATATGCTTGTAGAACTTGAACCGGTACAGGAAGCCTTGCGTTTAGTAACACAGACGCCTCGTATTTCGAGATTTTTGGGAGGGAAAGAGCCTCTAGCGCTCAGCCCTTCTGAAATGGAACGGGTACTTGCCCAGGTTCGTGGTGAAGTGGTCGTATCGCGTGAGAAGCATGCATTTGAAACGGGCAGTGAAACAGAAATTACCGATGGACCATTTGCAGGGTTTATGGGAATTATTGAAGCAATAGATGAAACACATGAAAGATTGACCGTGATGGTAAGCATCTTCGGTCGAATGACACCGGTAGAATTAGCGTTTGACCAAGTAAAACGATAAAGGACACGAATGGCAAAAGAGATTAAAGCCAAAGTTCGCATGAATATACCGGGAGGCGGGGCGACGCCGGCACCACCAGTTGGTGCAGTATTAGGACAACAAGGGGTAGCTATCATGGAATTTTGTAAGCAGTTCAATGCAAAGACTGCTGACAAAAAAGGCCAGACCTGTCCTGTAGTTGTGACGATATACAAAGATAGAACCTTCGATTTTATCGTAAAGACGCCACCGGCTTCCGAACTTATTAAAAAGAAGAGCAATATCCAAAAGGGTGCAGCTAATCCTAAAAAGGATCAAGCTGGTACCATCTCAAAAAAGGATGTTGAGGAAATAGCTAAGATTAAAATGGCTGACCTAAATGCGCATACTATTGAGCAAGCAGTAAAGATTATTGCAGGAAGTGCTCGTAGTATGGGTGTAAAAGTCGTAGATTAAGGGTGGCACATGGCTAAGCACGGTAAAAAATATACGCAAGCACGGGAAAAGTTTCAGGTTACGAAGCCACTTTCTTTCACGGATGGTATTCAGCAGGTGAAAGGTCTTGCCTTTGCAAAGTTTGATGAATCGGTTGATGTGAATGTGAACGTCGGAATTGACCCCTCAAAGGGAGACCAAGTAGTTCGTGGTTCTGTTGTTCTGCCCCATTCAACCGGAAAAGTGAGAAAAATTGCGGTGTTTGCAAAAGGTGAGCATGCTGAGGCTGCTACCAAAGCAGGCGCTGACTATGTAGGAGCTGAAGATCTTATTGAAAAGATTGAAGGTGGATGGGTAGATTTCACGGATGCGATTGCAACTCCTGACATGATGGTTTTAGTGGGTAAGGTTGCAAAGATTCTCGGGCCTCGTGGGTTAGTTCCTAATAAGAAAACGGGAACGGTAACCTTTGACGTAGGTCCTGTAGTGGCAGATCTTAAAAAAGGTCGTCACTTCTTTAAAAATGATAAAAATGGCATTGTGCATTTTTCATTGGGTCGTGTTTCATTTGACGTGAATAAGTTAACCGATAATTTGACGACGTTTATGAAAGCATTACTTTCTTCTAAACCGCCTTCTGCAAAAGGTAAGTATATTAAGAAAGTAACCATATCTTCTACGATGGGCGTAGGGGTTCCCCTCAACCCTGATGAAATAGCGTTATAAGAAAGGAATCGAATGAATCGCCAAGAAAAACAGTCGATTATTGATGCGGTGAAAGAGGACTTTCAACATAGTCAAGCTGCTTTCATCGTAGCTACGCAAGGTATGGATGTAAGCTCCATACAGAGATTGCGTATGGGCCTTTACTCCAAGAATGGCAAAATGAAGGTAGTTAAAAATACCTTGTTAGTGAGAGCTACAAAAGATCTTCCTGGTATAAGTGACTTAGAACCACTTTTTAAAGAGCAAATAGCCGTGGTGTTCGCGCAAGATGAGGCGCCAGCTGTAGCTAAATTGCTCTATGATGCTACAAAAGATGGGCAAAAGTTAACGTTAGTTGGGGGAACTCTTGATGCGAGAGTTATTACGGCTCTGCAAATTGAGCAGCTGGCGACTTTACCGTCAAGGGAAGTTTTGCTTGCACAACTCTGTGGTACTTTGAATGCGCCGATTACAAATTATGTGCGAGTGCTCAATGAGCTTGTTGCACGGTTTGTAAGGGTGCTTAGTCAGATTGAAAACGCGAAACATTAATCTTCTAACAATAGATGGAGAATGCTATGGCATTGAATAAAGAGAAATTTATCGAAGAAATAGGCAGTATGTCGGTTTTGGAGCTTTCAGAACTGGTAAAAGCCCTAGAAACTAAATTTGGTGTATCTGCTGCGGCTCCTGCTGCGGGCGTTGCGGTTGCTGCTGCGGCTGCTCCTGCTGCTGCAGCTGGTGGTGAAAAGACAGAATTTAAAGTTGAACTTTCAGACGGTGGTGCTGAAAAGATTAAAGTAATTAAGGCACTTCGTACGGTGACAACTCTTGGGTTGACCGAAGCGAAGAAAGCGGTTGAAGAAGCTCCGACAGTTATAGCTGAAGCGGCATCTAAAGCTGACGCTCAAAAAATGAAAGAAGCACTTGAAGCTGCTGGTGCTAAAGTAACTCTTTCATAAAAATGTTCTATCAGGGATCAGGCGTGTGGTAGCGAGTGATCCCTGATTATGATGCTAAAAAAGTGGTAGTAGTAGTGTAGTGCGCGAAAAATAGAGAAGAGGGTGTCTGAACTTGTATATACAAGCCGTGAGGGCGTGTGCGTATAGGCAAGGAGTACTCTGTAACCCCTGCAAAAGGAGTTTCTGAATGTCGAGCCTCCGTCAAGGCAAAGAAGCGGTACGTCGCTTGTTTGGTAAGATCAAGGATATTGTTCCGGTTCCGAATTTAATAGAAATTCAATCAAGGTCCTTCAATGAGTTTGCTCAGTTGGACTTTTTGCCGTCTGAAAGGGAGCTTATAGGGTTAGAGAAAGTATTTAAAGATATTTTTCCCATAGATTACAATGATAGGATGTCGCTCCAGTATGTGAGCTATGAGCTCGGACTCTGGGCATGCACCTGTGGGAAGTTAACGGGTATTGCAAACCGATATGTTTGGTCCTGCTCATCCTGCAAAAAATCTGATAGCGGTCGTTTAAATGACAAGCTTGAATGTACGTTTTGTCATAAGGATACCGCACGGTATAAAACATGTACCAATTGTCTTGCGCGGGTTACGGTACAGTTACCCTTGACCCTTGATGAATGTCGTTCAAGTGGCCAAACTTTTTCTATGCCGTTAAAAGTTAAGTTGCAATTGATCTCTTGGGATGTGAGTGAAGCGGGCGATAAGACGCTACGCGATATTAAAGAGCAAGATATCTTCTTTGCTGATGTTCCTGTTATGGCCGATTTGTACCTTGATAATGGCCAGTTTAAATTAGGTAATTTAGGAACCTTCCTCATAAATGGGGTTGATCGTGTCATCGTAAGTCAGCTGCATAGATCGCCTGGGGTAGTTTTTTCGCATAGCAAGAAAACTAAAGATGTTCGTGGACAACTTCCTTTTATTGCACGAATTATTCCTATGCGTGGTTCTTGGGTAGACTTTGAGTTTGATAGCCACGATTATTTACAGGTTCGTATCGATAAGAAGAAAAAAATGCTTGCAACCACCTTATTGCAGGCACTTGGTATTCCACGTGATGAAATTATAGGCCATTTTTATAACTTTGATACGGTATTTGTTGAAAAGGGTGAATGCTATCAAGTGCTTGATGAGTCACTTATTGGGACCCGTATCATCAGTGGTATGATTTCTGATTATAAGGATGAGAAAGATCTAGTAGGTAAGCGTTTTACTAAAGAAATTCTCAATACCTTACAAAAGAACAAGCTCACAAGAATTTACTTAGGGAAAACGAGCTTGCTCAATCGTGTTTTTGGATCTGATGTTATCGATCCTGCTACCGGTGAAGTTATCATTGAGCAAGGAGAGAATTGTTCTGAAGAGTACTATGAGCTTTTACTAAAATTTCCTAAGCTAGAATTTAAGCTGATCAGTCAATCGGGATATGTGTTCCAGCCTACGCTTGCCTTAACACTTGCACAAGACAAGTGTTATTCGGAAGATGAAGCGCTTAAAGAAGTGCATGCTAAATTGTATCCGGGTGATAATGCGTCCCTTGACGAGATTAAAGAACGTTTATTTAATAACTTCTTTAATCCGCGCTTATATGATCTAACAAAAGTTGGACGTATTCGCATGAACCGTAAACTTGGTCTTTCTATTGATGAAGAAATGTCGACGCTGACAAGAGAAGACTTTATAGCGACCATTAAATATCTCGTAAACTTACGTGAGCGTGGTGAGGGTGAGCTTGATGATATTGATCATTTAGGAAATCGTCGAGTTCGCTTGGTGGGTGAGCTTTTAAATAACCAGATCTATCTTGGTCTCTTGCGCATTGAACGAATAGTTCGTGAGCGTTTTAGGATTCAGGAAGCTCATGGAGCATTAATGCCTCAAGATTTTTTGAATGTGAAACCGCTCAGTGCAGTATTACGTGAGTTTTTTGGGACAGGACAGCTTTCACAGTTTATGGATCAAACGAATCCTTTGGCGGAAATTGCGCATAAACGGCGTCTGTCAGCTCTCGGGCCCGGCGGCGTTATGAAAGATCGTGCAACCTATGAAATTCGTGACGTGCATACCTCTCACTATGGAAGAATCTGTCCAATTGAGACTCCTGAAGGTCAGACAGTAGGTCTGATTTCTTCCTTGGCTACCTATGCTTTTGTTAATGATCTTGGGTTTATTGAAACTGCCTATCGGCCAGTAAGCAAAGGTAAGTTACTTAATGAAGTAGTATTTCTTGATGCTTTTGAAGAGAGCAACAAGTATATAGGTCAAGCGAGTTCGGTGAATGAAGAAACAAAAGAGGTTATTGAGGAACGTGTTTTTGCCCGACATGAAGGTAACTTTATGTATGTCGATAGTGATAAGATCGATTATGTCGATTTGTCGCCAAAACAGCTTGTTTCTGTTTCGACTGCATTGATTCCTTTCTTATCGCATGATGATGCGTCTCGTGCGCTCATGGGATCGAACATGCAACGACAAGCGGTTCCGATTATTAAACTTCAAACACCTATAGTAGGTACCGGCATGGAGCGTGAAATTGCTCGTGCTTCTGGTGCGATTATTATTGCGAAACATGATGGCTATGTAGAATATGTTTCTTCAGAAAAGATTGTTGTACGCCTTGATGAATCGGAATTTAAAAACGTTGATGATTGGATTTCTCAAGGGGTAGATACCTATTATCTGAGAAAGTTCCAACGTTCAAGTTACTATACCTGGATTCATCAATCACCGATTGTACACGTTGGTGATCGGGTGAAAAAAGGCGATCTTTTGAGTGATGGAACCTCAGTGTATAATGGTGAGCTTGCTTTAGGCAGTAACTTAAATGTTGCCTTCATGCCGTGGCATGGATACAACTTTGAGGACGCAATTGTCTTAAGCAAACGGTTAGTAACCGATGATGTGTTAACATCGGTGCATATCGATGAATATGTCGTAGAAGCGAGAGATACCAAGCTCGGTCCTGAAGAGATTACTCGGGATATTCCTAATATCAGTGAATCGGTGCTTGCAGGTCTTGATGAAGATGGCATTGTACGGATAGGTACTAGGGTTCGGCCTGGTGATATCTTAGTAGGTAAAGTTACCTTAAAAGGTGATATTCAATTTTCTCCTGAAGAGAAACTATTGCGTGCGATATTTGGAGAAAAATCTCGTGAAGTGCGCGATACTTCTCTTCGAGTACCCCCTGGTATTGAGGGAACCGTTATTGATGTGAAAGTATTTTCACGCGCAGGTATACGTCGAGATAGACGCTATAAAGAGATGGTTGCACAAGAAACCTTCCGTCTTGAAAAAGAGTATGACATGCATGTGCATACCCTTGAAAAAATGGTTGGGCTTAAAATTGCCGAACTTCTTGCCGGTAAAGAGGCTGCTAAGGGTGATAAATCATCGCTTATTAAGACAGGTAAGTTCGATAATGCGAAACTTCAACAAGCTGAGCTTAAAGAGCTTGCTGCACTTAAACCGGCTGATAAGGCGCTTGCTACTGAGGTTAAGAACCTTGCATCATCCTGTGAAAATCAGGCACGTATTTTGTTAGGTCTCAAGGAAGAACGTATTAACCGTTTGAAAAAAGGTGATCCACTTCCTTCAGGCGTTATTAAGATGGTAAAAGTATACATCGGTATGAAGCGGCATGTATCGGTTGGTGATAAAGTTGCCGGTCGCCATGGTAATAAGGGTGTGGTATCTATTATTGTTCCTCGTGAAGATATGCCCTATATGGATGATGGAACGCCGGTTGATATTGTGCTCAACCCCTTAGGTGTACCCTCACGTATGAACGTTGGCCAGATTCTTGAAACGATTCTTGGATTTGCGGGTCAGCAGTTGGGTGAGCAGATCGGGAAGCTTCTTGAAGTTGAAGGTCTGAAAGGGGCACGCAAGTTGCTTTTAGCAGCCTATGGTAAAGAGCTTATTGAAACCTATGAAAAATCTTATGGTGAAGAAGGGCTTCTAGAACTTGCACGACGATCAGCAAAAGAGGGGGTCTGTTTTACGACTCCGGTATTTGATGGAGCTTCGTTTGAGCAAGATATTAAGCCTCTTATTGAGACCGTCGGTGGCCCTATTTCTGGGGTCTATATGATTCGTGATGGGCGAACGGGCGAATACTTTGACCAGCCGGTAACGGTTGGTAATATTTACATCATGAAACTGAACCACATGGTTGATGATAAATTGCATGCTCGTTCTGTGGGGCCATACTCCTTAGTTACGCAGCAACCACTTGGTGGTAAAGCGCAGCTTGGGGGGCAACGATTTGGGGAGATGGAGGTCTGGGCACTTGAAGCACATGGCGCAGCCTATAGTCTTCAGGAGATGCTCACGTACAAATCTGATGACGTTGTTGGTCGTCATAAGGTGTATGAGGCGTTGGTCAGAAATGAACCAATACCTGAGCCAGGGTTACCTGAATCATTTAATGTGTTAATAAAAGAATTGCAGAGTCTTGGGTTACGCATAGATCTCTTTAAAAGTGGCAAGGAGGAAGTAAGTGAGTAACAAACTGCTTGAACGATTTCGTGAGTATATAAATACGGCACAGTTTAATGCGTTAAAAATCGGACTTGCTTCTCCTGAGAAAGTACGATCATTATCCTATGGCGAAGTGAAAAAAATAGAGACGATTAACTATCGTACGCTCAAACCAGAACGTGACGGTCTTTTCTGTGCCCGTATATTTGGCCCGGTAAAGGATTGGGAATGTAACTGTGGTAAATACAAGCGTATGAAACATCGGGGGATCACCTGCGAAAAATGTGGCGTTGAAGTGATTCAAGCCCGTGTTCGTCGTGAACGAATGGGGCATATAGAGCTCGTAGCTCCCGTCTGCCATATATGGTACTTAAAGGGGATACCAAGTTACTTGGGTCTGATCCTTGATATGCCGATTAAAGATCTTGAACGTGTCATCTACTTTGATGCTTCCTTGGTTATTAAACAGGGCAAATCTCCCTATCCAGAACGGTACCTCTTAAGTGGTACTGAACTTGAAGGATACCTTGATGCAAATCCAGGTGACTTTGAATTCAAAGCTGAAACGGGTGCTGAAGCGATACGCTTGGTGCTTTCAAAGCTTGATCTGCATGCGGAGAAAGCAGCTCTTGAAGAAAAATATCAGGGTACCTCAGCAGTTGCGACTCGTCATAAACTCTTGAGACGTCTTAAGGTTATTAAAGGGCTTGCACAGGCAAACTTACGTCCTGACTGGATGATCATGAGTGTCTTGCCCGTCTTGCCACCTGACTTGCGTCCTTTGGTGCCCTTAGAAGGGGGCCGATTTGCGAGCTCTGACCTTAATGAACTCTATCGTCGAGTGCTTAACAGAAATATTCGCTTACAGCGTTTAATGGAAATACAAGCGCCATCGGTAATTATAAAAAATGAAAAGCGTATGCTCCAAGAATCTGTTGACGCGCTCATTGATAATGGTCGTCGTGGTCAGGCTGTTCGTGGCTCAAATAAGCGTGCACTTAAGTCGTTGAGTGAAATGTTACGTGGTAAACAAGGGCGCTTTAGGCAGAACCTTCTTGGTAAACGGGTGGATTACTCAGGTCGTTCCGTTATCGTTGTTGATCCAGAATTACGCATGGACCAATGTGGTCTTCCTAAAATTATGGCGCTTGAGCTCTTTAAATCGCACGTGTTTGCCGGTCTTTTAGAAAATGAAATGGCGCCAAACCTGCGCGTTGCAAAACGTATGGTTGAAGAATGGGCTCCAGAAGTTTGGGACGTTCTTGAGTCGGTGGTACAGAACTATCCAGTTCTCTTAAACCGTGCTCCGACATTACATAGATTAGGTATTCAGGGTTTTTATCCAATATTAGTGGATGGTAAAGCAATCAAGATTCATCCGTTAGTATGTAGCGCATACAACGCTGACTTTGATGGTGACCAGATGGCGGTACATATTCCGTTGAGTGAGAGTGCGCGCTTAGAATCTAAGCATCTTATTCTCTCAACGCAGAATATTTTATCGGCAGCAAATGGTCGCCCGGTGACGGTTCCTTCGCAGGATATGGTTCTTGGTCTACACTTTATTACCAAGATCCGTTGTAATCAATTGGGTGAAGGTATTGTCTTTGCTACTACCGATGAGGTGGTAAGTGCCCATCAGATGGGCCAAGTGCATCTTCATGCACGTATTAAGGTACGTGTAGGAGAAACCGAGCTTACTGAAACAAGTGTTGGTCGTGTACTCCTGTATAAAGCATTGCCTGAAGGATCTGACTTTGCTTGGGTAAATCGGATTATGAAAAAATCTGAGCTTACCAAGCTTGTTGATCAAGTGTACAATCGCTTTGGCAGTGTGGCTACAGTAAAATGCCTCGATCGTATTAAAAAACTTGGTTTTTATAATGCAACGATGGCAGGTATCTCATTCCCGATCGATAACTTGATTGTGCCTAAAGAAAAAGATGTAATTATTGAAAAAGCAGAGAAAGAAGTTCAGAGAATCGAAGAGCTCTACATGGATGGTGTTATTACCAACGGTGAGCGAAACAATAAGGTTCTGAGCCTGTGGTCAAAGGCAACTTCTGATGTGGCAGACCATGTTTTTGCTGAACTTGATAAAGCTGATAAAAAAGCGTACCTCAACGAAGACAAAACGAATGAACCGTTTAATGCTATCTTTATGATGTTGAGCTCAGGTGCTCGTTCTTCAAAAGAGCAGGTTCGTCAGTTGGTCGGTATGAGGGGACTCATGGCTAAGCCTTCTGGTGAAATTATGGAGACTCCTGTTAAGACAAACTTTAAGCAGGGTCTTGGGGTGTTTGAGTACTTCATTTCTACTCATGGTGCTCGTAAAGGTCAGGCTGATACCGCGTTGAAAACAGCTAACTCCGGGTACCTTACTCGTCGATTGGTAGACGTAGCTCAGGATCTTGTAGTCGTTATGCACGATTGCAAAACGCTTGGGTATGTTATGACTGAGGCACTCAGAGAAGGTGGTGAGGTGCTCTATGATCTTGGCTTACGTGTCTATGGTCGTGTAGTTGCGCAAGATACGAAAGATCCTATCTCTGGTGAAATTATTCTTAAGCAAGGAAGTTTTGTTAGTGCTGCTGATTTAGACCGCATTAATGAATCTGCAATTACGATAATACCTCTCCGTTCACCTCTTTTATGTCAGGCAAAACGGGGTGTGTGTGCCTTGTGTTACGGTATCGATCTTTCAAAAACTGATTTGGTTGATGTGGGAACGACCGTGGGTATTATTGCCGCACAGTCGATCGGGGAACCTGGTACTCAGCTTACTATGAGAACCTTCCATATTGGGGGTATTGCGAGTGTTGCTGAGCAATCTTCCTATACTGCTAAATATGATGGCGTGGTACAATTACGCCTTGTAAGAACCGTGGTTAATTCAGAAGGCCATACGATGATCCTGAGTCGTAAAGCGTTACTCATTATCCTCTCATTGGATGGTCGTGAATTACAGCGCTATGATCTTGAATATGGGTCACGTCTCTTAGTACAGAATGACCAGCAGATAAAAGCTGGCACGAAGCTCGTAGAGTGGGACGTCAACAATAAAGTTCTTATTACTGAACAGGCGGGTACCGTAAAATACCAAGACCTTATCGATAACGTGACCGTTCAGGAACGGTACGATGATGCGACTGGCCGATCAGCAAAAGTGGTTCTTGAGCATAAGAGTGATAAATATCAGCCGGTGATCGACATTGTCAATGACAAGGGAGATGAGCTTGCTCATTATTTCTTGCCAAGCAGTGCGCATTTAACTGTTACTGATGGACAAAAGGTAAAAGTTGGTGATGTTCTTATGAAGGTTCCTCGTGAAGCAACGAGATCTCAAGATATCACCACCGGTGGGTTGCCTCGCATTGCGGAGCTTTTTGAAGCACGTATGCCAAAAGATCCTGCAATATTGGCAGATATCGATGGAGAAGTGACCTTTGGTGGTATTACTCGTGGTCAGCGTAAGATTACGATAACTGACGGTGACCAATCATTTGATTATCTTATTCCACGAGGTAAGCAGGTAAACGTTAATAATGGTGATCGTGTGCAAGCTGGTGACCTTATTACGGCAGGGGCTCCTGTGCTCCATGATATTCTTCGGATCCTAGGGCCTGAAGTTCTTCAAAAATATCTGGTGAACCAGATACAGCTCATCTATCGCCTACAAGGAATTGATATTAATGATAGGCATATAGAGCTTATTGTGCGTCAAATGCTCCGTAAGGTACGTATCGTTGATCCTGGAGATACTGAATTCTTGGTGGGTGACCGCGTTGACCGTATTCACTTCCAAACCTTGAATGAAGCATTGCAAGCTGAGGGTAGAAAGGTGGCGAAGGCTAAACCGGTGCTTATGGGTATTACCCTTGCGTCGCTTGGTACTGAAAGCTTCATTTCTGCAGCATCATTCCAAGAAACGACCCGTATTTTGGCTGAAGCGGCAGTATCTGGGCAGATAGATCATCTGTATGGATTGAAAGAAAATGTGATAATAGGTAAACTGATTCCAGCTGGAACAGGAGTTGCCTCATTTAGAAAAAAATACCTCGAAGGTTTGCATGGGGTTAAGCCTCTTGAACCGGTAATTTGAAATAATATTAGTGCTATGAATAGGCGTATAGCTCAGAGGTAGAGCACTGCTTTGACGTAGCAGGGGTCAGCGGTTCAAATCCGCTTACGCCTACCAGACCCTAAAGAATTGTAAGGAGTTTCTCAACATGGCTGAAACAAGAACAGATACAGCGGCGCAATTTAAGCGCCATGCCAGTGATTCTGGCTCGACCGAAGTGCAAATCGCTCTCTTAACCGAGAGGATTAATACCTTAAATGAGCACTTTGCAACGCATGCAAAGGACTACGGATCAAAGCGTGGATTGCTTGTCCTAGTCGGACGCCGTCGTAAGTTACTTGACTATCTTAAGCGCGAAAATTTTGATGGCTATAAAAAAGTTATAACAACTCTTGGGTTACGTAAATAAAAGGTTCTCTTAAATGCAAAAAAAATTTACATTGCCCGAGTATGGTATTGAAGTCACCCTCGGTAAATATGCTCAGCAAGCTGATGGTGCAGTCTGGATTCAACAAGGAGGAACGGTTCTCCTTTCAACGGTATGTACCGCTCCCAGTAATGAATTTCCCGGATTTCTTCCTCTGACGGTTGAATATCGAGAAAATTTTGCCGCCGCAGGACGTATTCCCGGCGGTTATTTTAAACGTGAAGGCAAACCAAGCGATAATGATGTCCTTGTTTCCCGCCTTATTGACCGAGCAATCCGTCCTCTTTTTCCAGAAGATTTCTTTGAACAGCTCCAAATTGTTAATGGTGTCTATTCTGTGGATAAGATCCATGAACCTTCAGTGCTTGGATTATTGGCTGCATCGTTAGCATTAACCATTTCTAAAATTCCCTTTTTAGGGCCTGTGGGTGCAATTAATGTTGCACGAGTAGATGGACAATGGATTTTTAATCCAACGCACCAACAAAGCGCCGAATCTACCGTTAAGATTACCGTTGCAGGGACCCAAGAAGGTGTCTGTATGTTAGAGGGAAGCTGCGATCAGATTAGTGAGTCAGAATTCCTGGACCTTCTTTTTAAAGCACATGATGCTATTAAGAAGCAAGTTGCTTGGCAGCTTGAGATTCAGCGTGAAGTGGGTACGCCCAAAGAAGAGCCGGTGAAACATTTTGATATGGCTCTTTGGAAAAAACGTGCTCTTGATTTCCTGACACCGGAGGCAGTTTCAGTATTATTCCATAGTGATAAGCTCGTGCGTAGCCAGGGTATGGATCGGCTAAAAACCGAATTCTTTGCTAAATTTGCCTCAACTGAAAGTGCAGAAGAAGCAGCATCACAAAAAGTTCTTGAATATGTTTTCTCTACAGAGATAGCATCAGTATTATCTGAAGAGACGTTTAAGCGCGGTAAGCGAATTGATGACCGTCCTTTTAATAAGATTCGTCAAATTGAAGTGGAAGTTGGTCTATTGCCCTTCAATCATGGCTCAGCCCTGTTTACCCGAGGTCGTACACAAGCGTTAGTGAGTGCTACACTTGGTGGCGGCACTGATACCCAACGTATTGAAGATATTATGGGTGAATCATATGAAAGTACGTTTATGCTTCACTATAACTTCCCACCTTTTTCGGTTGGAGAAGTACGTCCTATGCGTGGCGTTGGTCGTCGTGAGGTTGGGCATGGATATTTAGCAGCTTCGGCTATACGTGCTGTACTTCCAAAGGCTGGAGAGTTTCCCTATACGATTCGTTTAGTAGCAGATATGTTGGAGTCTGATGGGTCAACTTCTATGGCGACAACCTGTGGCTCTACCATGGCGCTCATGAATGCAGGTGTACCGATTACGAGTATGGTTAGTGGGATTGCTATGGGTCTCTTAATGAGCAAAGCAGGCAAGTTCCAAGCCCTCTCTGATATCTCAGGCATGGAAGATGCTTTTGGACTTATGGACTTTAAAGTAGCGGGTACTGATAAAGGTATCACTGCTATTCAAATGGATATTAAAGCTAAAGTAGGATTACCACGAGAAGTCTTTGAAATGGCATTAGCCCAGGCTAAGGAAGGACGAGCACATATCTTAGGCGAGATGCGTAAGGTAATGACCGTTCCAAATCCTACGGTGTCTGACTTAGTACCTCAGATTGTGACCGTTAAGGTACCTACCGATAAGATTGGTGCTATCATAGGAACTGGCGGTAAAGTGATCCGTGAGATTACTGAAAAAACCGCTACAACAATTGATATCGATGATGATGGTACGGTACGTATATTTGGTCATCCTGGAGAGAAGCTTGACAAAGCAGTGCATTGGGTGAAAACTCTTGGGGGCATTATAGACAAAGGTGCCATTTTTGAGGGTCCGATTAAGAAGATCGCTGAATTTGGACTCTTTGTCGAATTGGTTCCTGGGGTGGATGGGCTTGTGCACGTTTCTAATATTCCACGAGAAGTGGGCGACTTTAGTAAAACGATGAAGCCGGGTGATCTTGTGAAAGTGTCTGTACTTGATTATGATCCAAGTACGGGGAGAATCCGTTTAAAACTCATACAGTAGGGTAGTAATCTATGAGCAAGTTTGTTCGAGCAGGCCAAAGGTCACATGACCAGTTGAGACCACTGCGCGTGTCCTATGATATTTTTAAGTATGCTTCGGCATCGACGTTGTTTGAGCTGGGCAATACCAAGATTATTTGTTCGGTCACCCTGCAGCAGGGAGTCCCTCATTTTTTGAGAGGCAAAAAATCTGGGTGGCTGACCGCTGAATATTCATTGCTTCCCGCTTCTACTCCTATAAGGACGGTACGTGAAGTAACCGCTAATAAGAGAAGTGGCAGGACCATCGAGATCTCTCGAATGATCGGGAGAGCACTGAGGTCTGTTTCTCAGCTTGATGTCATAGGTGAGCAGACGATATTCTTAGACTGTGATGTTCTGCAGGCTGATGGGGGAACTCGCACCGCCTGCATTACTGCTGCGTATCTCGCCTTGCGTGCAGCGCAAGCAAAGTGGATTCGACAGGGAATTATTTCTCATGAGATTCTTGTTGATGAACTCGCTGCAGTGTCTGTTGGTATTACCGCAGATATGGCGATTCTCGATTTAGATTTTATGGAAGATAGCGGTACTGAAGCAGACTTTAACTTTGTGTTGACTCGGTCAGACAAGGTCATTGAAATACAAGGATCGGCAGAGAGAGCTCCGCTTTCCTGGGACCAGTATGAGCATATGCGTGCGTTAGCTCAAAAGGGCGTCAATGAGCTTTTTGAGTTCTATGACCAGAATCATTATGTACCTACAGCTGAGAAGAATATTGGTGCAGCACTTCGCTCATCAGCGCATCTTTTTTCAGAATTGGAGTAAACAATGCAGTTACGAGCTGCGTTACCACAGATACAACAAAGCCCGGATTTTCCCGGGTTTTTTGTTATCGCATACCAAGGTTATGACTACCCAGCAGCATTTCTGGGAGGATTCTTTGTGCGCTTAAAAGCTCTTCTTGGTGAGCTTACCTTCCTTGATGTAGAGCAGTCTTCCCTCAATGAATGTAAGGCTCATTTAGATATGAGCTTTCTTGGCTTGAGAAAGCTTTATGTTCTCAGGAACTTTACCTCACTTGACGCTGCTGCTAAGAAAGCTTGGAAAGCATACCTCGAGGCCTATGAAGGTCCTCATGGGATACTATTCTTTGAAAGCTTAGGAGCTGCACCTAAAGGGCGCAAGGTAGCAGCGAAGAAAGCTTCTTCATCGTGGAATGCTGCATCTCAGATGCTCATTGAGTTACCCGAAAAAGTTGATAAAGAGCTTTATAAGGAACTCTTCTTGTTCTTGTATCCAGGTATTACGGCTGACCCTGCCTTTATACAGCATCTTTTTACGTATCAGGAGACGTTAGCTCTTGATGAAGCCTACCGGGTCATGTCTTACCAGGTCGTTGTAGGGCGTAATGGTAAGGAGTTCTTTGCTTCGTGGTATACCAAGCTTGTTGTCTCTGAGGCTTCACTCTTTACACTCAGTCAGTATCTCTTAGGTCGCAATCCACGTCTTTTCTTACGGCAGTGGAAAGCTTGTAAAGATGAATATCCACAGGAGTTTTGGGTGGCGTATTGGTCGGAGCAGATCTGGCAAGCGACCCAGTTCGTTTCGACAGCACACTCATCAGGTCTTGAAGAGGCAAAAAAAGGATTCTATAGGCTTCCTTTTACGTTTCTCAATACTGACTGGAAACGCTATAGTCCTCAGATCCTCGTTGAAGCACATAAGGGGCTCTATGAGCTTGACTATGCGAACAAGAATGGTGGAGGTGAGTATGCACTTGAGCTGTGGTAC